>WNFE01000050.1_pt1 | contig 71028 bp, 69 predicted proteins | sample 5400451 | NCBI WGS metagenome assembly WNFE01 (sample SAMN13153344, study PRJNA577476) | soil metagenome | isolation source: 200 cm saprolite under Douglas fir tree site 2 hole 2 | place: USA:California | collected 2015-04-18
GATCGTGCCCGCTCCATGAAGGCGCGGCCGTAGGTCTTTTCCGCTGCGTGCTGATTGTGGCTACGGCACATCAGCCGGATGCGATCTTCATCGTGCAGATGCGTGAGCGCGAATCCGTCGACGTGTTCGAATTCCAGGTGGCCCGTCTCCGGGCACCGGCGCCCTCGCTCGTCTACGAGCGTGCAACGCCCGCCGTCACGCTGGTAGACCTTCCGCTTGATCGCATCCGGGATGTGGCGGGAGGACGCCTCCTCCTGCACGGCCACGGCGGACGGCTGCCGAGGTTTCCGGCCGACCCCGAACCGCTCCTTCTTCACGTGGTCGATCAGCAAATCGAGCGCCCTCTCGACGATGCAGGCCAGGTCTCCATCCGGAATGCGGTGCCGGAGCAGGTCCTGTGCCTCTCGCAGCTTGTCGTGAAGTTCCTGGTCTGCGGTGAACTCCACCCGGTACATCTTCTCTGCAAGCGGCTCGATGGCACGCCGATGGTCTTCCCGCCTAGGCGGTCTTGCGGGCGCCGGATCGAGGGCGAGGGTCAGCGGTTCCGCCGGGGCCGGTGCGGGCCGCTCCGGGAGCTTCCGGATCGTAGGCGCGACCGCGGGCTGCGGCGCCAGACGCGCGACCAGCTCCTCGATCTCGCGCTTCGTCTTGCCTGCCGCCTCGGCGAGGACCTCGCAGTGGTTCTCGGCTGTCAGGTGCGGTGCGAGCAGGCGCAGTCCGGTCAAGTGGACTTGCCCTGATCGCGTCGCCTCGATCATGGCCGGCAATCGCCTCGCTGCGCGTGCCACCACGATCCGGCTGTAAGCGGCATCCTCGGAGAACCGAAGCTCGCCGACGCAGAACGCGAACATGGAGGGAAATGCGCGGTCGGCGTACAGCTTCCGCTGGTCGATCTCGCTCAGATGCATGAGGAGGTCTGCCTCCGTGCGACAGGAATGGTCGGCCAGCTCGCGCGTCCGCGCGAGGAGATCCGGGTCGTTGAGCAATGCTACGGTTTCGAGTGAGTTGATCATGCACGTTTGGTAGCACGGCCGTTTTTCCAATCTCTGCGCCGGCCACTGGTGCACGCGGGTGGCGAAGGGACACGCCAGAACGGAACTCGATCCTCCGTGCAGGAGAACGCGTCCCGGGCGCTCAGGGACTCGGGATTGTGCGATGGTCGGAGGGCCGATCCGTACGGCCTGCTGAACTCGTCAACTAGAAAAAGGCAGGCATCGGTCAAATGACCGATGATGCGCCCCGCGCCGAAGTTGCTTGTGGAGAGTGGTCGAAACCTCGGCGATTCGCTGCCTGCCCTTGGATGACGCGACCACGGGAGCGCCCGTGCCGAACCGTGTGCGTCGACTTGTTCCAGGACGGGCCGCAGCGCGTCAATCCGGGTGGCCCAGAGCCCGTGCTGCCGACCGGGCTCCCATGCGAGCTGCACTCTTCGCCTGACTGGGCTTGGCGCTCCCCCGGAAAGCAAAACGGAGATCCCCGCCACTCATGCTCGAACGTGGGAGCGATGCGGTCACTGTTTCGCCACCTCGCTGCGCATCAGGCGGCCCTGGGAATCGAACAGGTAGTCGACCGACACGGCGCAGCGATTGGTGCCGCAAGGCCGCAGCTCGCGGTACCGGAACGCGGTCAGCCCGTCCGGGCGCTGCGCGATCGAGAGCGGCGGTCCCCGCTGCGAGAGCATCCTCTTCAGGTCGCCCGAAACGGTGAGCGGGGCGGCTTCAGCCGGGGCGGCAGGGACTCCGGCGTCCGCCGCCGCCACCTCGCCCGGCGTTCCCGCATCGAGTCCCGGAATGATCGGCTCGCCTTCCTGCTCGTCGATGCCGGCCGGCGGCTCGCCCATTCCACCGTCCGGAGCGGCCGCCTGCGGCAGCTGCAGATCCGTGGCCGCGGCGCGGATCTCGGCCCGTTCCTGGGCCAGCTGTGGCGGCCACGAATCCATCGCCCTGTCCTCGGCCGGGCGGGCGGCGAGGTAGCGCGCCGTGGCCTGGACGAACGGCGTCTTCGGCGGCATCGGCACCGTGGAGAGCCGCTGGAGCGGGTCGGGACCCGTCGTTCCCCGCGCCGCGCGTCCCAGGTTCGCCGCCAGCCTTTGCTCGCTCACCCGGGCGTTGCGCGAGGCCGTCAGGCCCTGCTTCAGCTCTTCCAGGGAGATCGCGCTCCGGCTCCGCGACCCTGCCAGCGCGTATGCCGTCGCGTCGGCGGCGGCCAGCGCCTCGTTCCGATCCCGGCCGGCGGTGTCGAACGCGGCCACCAGCCGATCGGGGTCGGCCGATCCGCGCAAGATCGCCGGGACCGTCTCCCGGATCCAGGTAGTCCGGTCCACGGCGATGACCAGGCGCCGGAAGCGCCTGCGCGTATCCGAGATTGCGCCGGCGTCCCCGTCGCGAGCCGCTTCCAGCTCGTCGGCCGCGGGCCGGCCGGCCAGGGCCTCCGCGGTCCAGCGTTGCTGGAGATCGATCTCCCGCAGCGTTTGTTGCGAGCGGTCTGGAGCGGCAGCAGGGCCCGGCTCCATGGGGCGTGCCTGCTGCGACTCCCCGATGCAGGCGGCCAAGGAGAGGGTTGCGAGGATCGGGACGCTATGTCGCATGGCGGTTCTCATGGTGGTGCGGCATCCGATGCGTCAAGGTGCCGACGGTCGCAGGACCCGCCGCCCAACTGGCCGGACACGCGGCCCGCGCTCAGGTAAACAGACGTCCATGAGATTCGTTTCTTCAATCCTGCTGGCCGCCTCGGCCGCCTCGTTCGCCGCCGACGAGCCCCTCCCGGACGCGGTCCGCGCGCTGGAATATCTGGGCAGCGCCGAGGGTGCCCGTCCGTCCGAGGACAGCCGCCAGCTCGCCTTCGTGACCACGCTCTTCGGCTCGCCCCAGGCCGCCGTGATGCCGCTCGACGGCGGCTACCCCGTGCAGCTCACGGCGGAGCCGGGCGGCATCGTCGCGGTGCGCTGGTCCCCGTCCGATCCACACGTCCTCATCGCGGTGGCGCTGCGCGACGGCAAGCGCCGCCTGCTGATGCTCGACGACCAGGGAGGGCGGGCGGTCGAGCTGGATGCGGCGCCGGGCGATCAGCTCCTGGGCGGCTTCGCCCGCGACGGCAAGAGGCTGTTCTACGGCGTGGTCGACGGAAGCGCCATCTCGTTGCGACAGGTGGGGATCGACACGGCCAGGAAGGTCACCGAGGTGAAGCCCGGCGCCATCGCGCCGCAAAGCCCGTTTCCCGCAGGCCCCCCTGCCGCGCCGGCGCGACCCGCCACGGCGGCGCCTGCCCCTCCGACCATGCGGGGAGCGGCCGCGGCCGCGTCGCCCGCGTCACCTGGGACGCCCGCAACGCCGCCGCAACAAGCGTCGGCGCCCGCTCGCCAGGCGCCGATCGCCCTGGAGGAGGCCCTGCGCGGCCTGTCGGCGGTCGGTCCCGTGTCGCCGGACGGCCGGTCCTTGCTGATCCAGACGCGGCGCGGGGAGGACGAGACCATCTGGACCGTGGATCTGGCGAGCGCCCGCGCCGAGGCGCTCACGCCCCACGAAGGGACGGCGCGCTTCCGCCTTCCCCGGTGGAGCCCGGACGGCCGGACCGTGTATCTATTGTCCGACGCCGGCCGCGAGCCGCTCGGCGTCGACGCGGTGGTGGTCGCCTCGCGCGAGCGCAAGATCATCTACGCTCCCGGCCGGACCGTGGAAGCCTTCGCCCTCACCGACGACGGACACCGGCTGGCGGTCGCGGAAGAGGCGAACGGACAGACCGTCTTCTCCGTGCTCGAGCTGCCCGGCCTGCGGGCGCAGCCGCTGCCGCAGCCTCCCGGAGGCGCGCTGGAGCCCGCTCCCCCCGGAGAGTCGCCGCTGGAGTGGACGAAGCAGGGAGACCGGCTCTTCTTCGGGTGGCGGCAGGCCGACGACACCGCGGACGTGTTCGCCTTCCGCACCGGGTTCGGCACCACCAGCCGGTTGACGCGCAGCCCACGCCCGGGCCTGGGCCGTCATGCGCTGGTGCGGCCGACCTCGCTCCGGCTCGCGCGCCCCGATGCGAGCGAGCTGACCGGCTGGATGTGGAAGCCGCGCGAACCGGCGAAACCGCACGTCGCCTTGCTGGTGCACGGTACCGAGGACCCGGTCCGGCCGGTGCTGGATCCGCCGGCGCTGGCGCTCTCCGCCTCCGGCATCGCCGCCATCGGCCTCAATCCGCGCGGTCCGTTGCTCCACCAGGTCCCGATCGAGACCCAGGTGTCCGACCTGCTCGCTTCCCTGCGGTCGCTGCGGTCGCGGGACGATCTCGATGCGCGCAAACCGCTCCTGGTGGCAGTCGGCTCGGGATCGACGCTGGCGGCGAAAGTGCTCGAGCGCGACCCGGGCGGCTTCGCCGGAGTGGTGGCCATCGACCCGGAGACGAAGGTCGAGGCCGGGCTCCTGCTGGCGTCGTCTTCGCGGACCGACTTGCGCCAGCTGGTCCGCTTCGCGCGCGAGCACCTCAAGTGAGATCGGCCAGCACGCGGGCCGCGGCCTCGCGCAGGGCGAAGGCGGCCGCGGCCGCCGGGGGCCTGTCGGGAGCCAGCACCAGTACGAGGTAGTAATCCTCGCGCAGCGCCCGGCAGAGCACCCATCCCTTGTCGCAGCGCAGCTGCAGCTCGACGGCCTTGCCGGCGCCGCGCTCCACCGATCCGGCATCCAGGGAAAGCCAGGCCGGCGCCACCTGGGCGCCGGTCAGCTTCAGGTCGTATTCGCTGAGCCCCTCGCAGCCGGAGGGCGGGGGCTCGGCCACTGCCAGATCGACGGATTCGCCATGGCCGTCGCAGAACACCGCGCCCCGCGCTCCCGGCGCGCGCAGCACCAGCTCCCGCAGCGCCGGCCGGAACGACACGTTCGCTTGTTCTCACGAGGGTGCTCTGCTAGTCAAAACTCCTTCGGTCCGACAGGGAGTGGAAGTGGACAAGCGCGCTGCCGTGGTGCTCGGGGTGATCTTCGGGGGCCTGTTCCTGGTCCTGTTCGGGTTCCTGGTCCTCGCCTGGTCGGCGCTCAAGACGACCACCGCGTCGGGGTTGGACGCGGAGCTGTCGACCAGCACCGGCCCGCGCGTCGGCGTGGTCGAGTGCAAGGGCACCGTCGGCGACGCGGAACGGGGGATCGACCCGGACAAGGTGGTCAAGCTGCTGCGCAAGTACGAGCGCGACGACGACGTGAAGGCGGTGGTGGTGCGGGTCGAATCGCCCGGGGGCGCGGTGGCGGCTTCCCAGGAGATCTACTCGGCGCTCCGCAACCTGAGGAAGAAGAAGAAGGTGGTCGCCGCGATGGGCAACCTGGCGGCATCGGGCGGCTACTACATCTCCGCCGCGGCGGACCAGATCTACGCCAGCCCGGGCACGCTGACCGGATCGATCGGCGTCATCTTCATGCACTTCAACGTGCGCGGACTCCTCGAGGCGGTGAAGGTGGAGGAGACGACCCTCAAGTCCGGCAAGTACAAGGACACCCTCTCGCCGTTCCGCCCCTTGAACGAGCTGGACCGCGAGGAAGTGCAGACCATCTCCGAGGACGTCTATACGCAGTTCATCCGCGACGTGGCCGACGCGCGCGGGCTCAAGGAGGAGGAGGTGCGCAAGCTGGCGGAGGGGCGCATCTACACCGGCCGCCGGGCGAAGGAGCTGCGGCTGATCGACGAGCTGGGCGGGTTCCAGGACGCGGTCGCCAAGGCGTGGCAGCTCGCCGGCCAGAGCGGGGAGCCTCGCCTGCAGCTGCCTCCCAGGGACGTGGCGCTCTCGCTGCGGGACCTGATGCGCGGGGTGTTCCAGGGCGCGGCCGCGGGAGTGGGCGAAGGCATGCGCGGCGCAGCCCGCGGCGGCGGGCTGCAGTTCCTGGCCCCGCAGCTGGTGGAGTAGAGGTGGAGCAGCTCTGGGCGCCGTGGCGGATGGAGCTCATCTCCAAGGGTGAACCGGTCTCGGGCTGCATCTTCTGCGAGCTGCCCCTGCAGCGGGACGATCGCAAGAACCTGGTCTTGGGCCGGACCGCGCGCACCTTCGCGATCCTCAACAAGTACCCGTACAACAACGGGCACCTGATGGTCGTCCCGCGCGCGCACGTGGGCGACGTCCACGCCCTGTCGGACAGCGACTACCAGGAGCTGTGCGAGATGCTCCGGATCGCCCTGCGGCTGGTGGGCCGCGCCTACGCCCCCCAGGGCGCGAACCTGGGCATGAACCTCGGCCGCGTCGCCGGGGCCGGCATCGCCGACCACCTGCACTGGCACGTGGTGCCGCGCTGGGGCGGCGACACGAATTTCATGCCGGTGCTGGCGGACAGCAAGGTGATGATCGAGCACCTGGACGCGAGCTGGGACCGGCTGCGCCCGCTCTTCGAGGCGGAGTATCGCTGGGGCGAGCCGGTGGCTTCATGGTGAAGGAGCAGCTGGCGCGGGTCGTCGATCGCGCGCTCGACCGGCTCGCGCGCGACGGGCTCTTGCCCCCGGGAGAGCGCCCGGCGGTCCAGCTCGACGCGCCCAAGAACCCGGCCCACGGCGACTTCGCTTCCAACGCGGCGATGGTGCTGCAGAAGCAGCACGCCCAGGCGACCGGCGCGGCGAAGCCCAGTCCGCGGGCGCTGGCGCAGGCGATCGTGGATCGCATCGAGGATCCGGACGGGATCCTGGAGAAGGTCGAGATCGCTGGTCCGGGCTTTCTCAACCTGCGGCTGCGGCCCGCGGTCTGGTACCGGGCGTTCGGCGTGGTCTGGCAGGAGCGAGAGCGGTTCGGCCGGAGCGCCGCGGGCGGGCGGCGCAAGACGATGGTGGAGTTCGTCAGCGCGAACCCCACCGGACCGATGCACGTAGGTCACGGACGCGGCGCCGTGATCGGGGACACCGTGGCGAACCTGCTCGATCGGGCGGGGTTCGAGGTGGCTCGCGAGTTCTACGTGAACGACGCGGGGGGCCAGGTGTTCCGGCTGGCGCACGCGGTCTTCGCCCGCGCCACGGAGCTGGACGGGACCGTGCCGGTGACGCCGCTCGACCCGGACGACTATCAGGGCGACTACGTGAAGGACGTGGCGCGCGCCTGGCTCGCCACCAGGCCCGACTTGCGCAAGTCGTTTCTCGAGCTGCGCGAGCCGCTGCGAAAGTTCGCCACCGGCTGGATCCTCGACCACCTGATCAAGCCGGACCTGGAGCTGTTCGGGATCCGCTTCGACCGCTTCTTCAGCGAGACGACGCTGCACGACCGGGGAGCCATCGCGCACGCCGTGGAGATGCTGCGAGGCAAGGGCGTCCTGGCGGAGGAGGTGCTGCCGCCTCCGCAAGGCGTGGAGCGGGATGCCGACGAGGAGGTGACCGCCAAGCCGCTCCTGGTGATGAAGACCACCCGCTTCGGGGACGACCGCGATCGCCCCATCTACAAGACGACGGGCGAGCCGACGTACTTCGCCGCCGACCTCGCCTATCACTTCGACAAGCTCGAACGCGGGTACCAGCGGCTCATCGACGTGTGGGGCGCCGACCACGCGGGCTACGTCCGGCGCATGAAGGCGGCGGTGGGGGCGATGGGCGGCGAGCTGGAAGTGCTGATCCTGCAGCTGGTGAACCTGCTCCGGGAGGGAAAGCCGTTCAAGATGAGCAAGCGGGCGGCGAACTTCGTCACGCTCCGCGAGATCCTGGAGGAGGCGGGAGCGGACGCGACGCGCTTCTTCTTCCTCCTGCGCCGCAGCGACATGGCCCTCGACTTCGACGTGGCGCTGGCGCGGAAGCACACCATGGACAACCCGGTCTTCTACGTGCAGTACGGGCACGCCCGCTGCGCCGCCATCCTGCGCAAGGCGCAGGAGGAGCGCGGGCTGTCCCCCGCGTACGATCCGGAGTCCCTCACCCCCCTGAAGCTTCCGGAAGAGATGGACCTGCTCAAGCGGGTGCTGCAGTTCCCTGAGCTGGTGGCGGCCGCGGCGCAGGCCCTGGAACCGCACCGGGTGGTCTTCTACCTGCAGGAGACCATCGCTGCCTTCCACGCCTACTACACCAAGTACAAGAAGACGGAGCGGGTCATCTCGGACGACCCCCGCAAGACGGCGGCGCGCCTCTACCTGGTGTGGGCGATCAAACAGACCCTGGCGAACGCACTGACCGTGCTCGGGGTGTCGGCGCCGGAACGGATGGAGGAAGCGGAGAAGGAACCCGAAGGTGGATAGGCGGGTCGCGTTTTCTGGCAGCCGGGCGCGGACCGATGGTACAGACGCGGAACGATGATCAGGGACGGGCGCTGGCTGCGCGAGAAGATCGAGCTGACCATCGACGACCGGCAGGTGGCGGCGCTCGCAGTGGGGGCGCTGCTGCTGCTCTCCGGGATGTTCGCCCTTGGGCTGCTGGTCGGGATGCAGGTCGCGCGCCGATCGGCGCAGCCCGCGATTTCCGGCGACCTCGTGGCGCTGGACGCGCAGCGAGCGCTCGCCCAGCGGGCCCCGGTACGCGAGCCGGCGGCGCCCGGGCCGCAGGCGGCGGCGCACAAGCCGGCGGCGGAAGCGCCCCCTGCGGCCGCGCCGGTGCGATCCGAAGCGGCGCGCAAGGACCTGCCGCCGCCCCCCGCCGCGGTCAACGTGGCGCCGGCGAGGGCGGTCGCGGTCGATCCCGGGAGCCCCGCGGCGCTGCCGGAAGCGCCGCTCGACCCGGGCAAGTTCACCGTGCAGCTGGGAGCGACGCAGGAGCGCATGGAAGCAGCCCAGATCGCCGCGCGGGCCGGCTCGGCGGGGCTCAAGGCCTACGTGGCCGAGGCGCGCCTGCCGGGCAAGGGTATCTGGTACCGTGTGCGCGTCGGCGCCTTCGCCGACAAGGAGTCGGCGGAACGTTTCCGGCGCGACGTGGAGCGGGAGCTGCGCACGTCGGCCGTAGTGATGCCGGCGCGGTGAGGGGACACTTCCAGATGCCCGAGCACAAACCCGTCCGCGTCGAGAAGCCCTGGGGATACGAGCTGATCTGGGCGCACACCGACCGCTACGTGGGCAAGATCCTGCACGTCCGCGCGGGCCACGCGCTGAGCCTGCAGTACCACCGCGCCAAGGACGAGACGATCCACCTCCTCGCCGGCCGGCTCGAGCTGCAGACGGGCGAGGGTGACGCGTTGGAACGGCGGCTGCTCGCCCCGGGCGAGTCCTTCCACATCACACCCGGGCTGCGCCACCGCATGACCGCCCTGACGGACAGCGACGTGCTCGAGGCCTCCACGCCGGAGCTCGACGACGTCGTGCGGCTCGAGGACCGGTACGGTAGAGTGCGCTAGTCGCCGCCGTATTCGGCGGCGCTATGCTTTATTGCCACGGAACTTAGAGGACTGGATTCGGGATGCGCGTGGTGGTGCTGGGCGGCGCCGGTTTCATCGGCAGCCATCTCGTCGATCGGTTGCTCGGCGCGGGCCATGAGGTGGTCGCCGTCGACAGCTATCTCACCGGCCGCCGGGAGAACCTCGCTCATCTGCAAGGCGCCTCCCGGTTCCGGCTGGTCGAGCACGACGTCTGCCGGCCCGTCCCGGTGACCGGCCCGGCGGCCGCGGTCTTCAATCTCGCCTCGCCCGCTTCGCCGCTCGACTACGAGCGCCTGCCGCTGCAGACGCTGGAGGCTGGATCGGCCGGGACGCGCAACGCGCTCGATCTCGCCCGCGCGGCGGGGGCGGTGCTGGTGCATGCGTCGACCTCCGAGGTGTACGGCGATCCGCTCGAGCACCCCCAGCGCGAGACCTACTTCGGGAACGTCAACCCGGTCGGTCCGCGGGCTTGCTACGACGAGGCCAAGCGATTCGCGGAGGCGTTGATCAGCGCCTACGCGCGCGTGAACGGGACCAAGGTCCGGATCGCCCGGGTGTTCAATACCTATGGCCCCCGCATGCGCGTCGACGACGGCCGGGTGGTGCCTGCCTTCATCACCCAGGCGATTCGCGGCCAGGACTTCACCGTCTTCGGCGACGGCACCCAGACGCGCAGCTTCTGCTACGTGGACGACCTGGTCGACGGCCTGCTCGCGCTCTGGGAGCGGGGTGACGGACTGCCGGTGAACCTGGGCGACCCGAACGAGCTCACGCTGCTGGAGCTGGCCGAGGCGGTCCGCCGGATCGCGGGAGGCGGGGGCAAGGTGCGATCGGTGCGCCCCCTCCCGGAGAACGACCCGCGCCAGCGCCGCCCGGACATCTCCCGTGCGCGCTCGCTACTCGGCTGGGAGCCGCGGGTCCCGCTGGAGCGGGGGCTCCGCGCCACCGTCGAGTGGTTCCGCCAAGAGCTGGCCCGCCAGCCGCCGCCGATAGGGCGGCGCTGAGCTTTTCACAGAGCGGGCGTCATGGGTGCGTTCTGACCGGCGCATTGTGCCTCGGGGATCACCGTGTTAGACCCCGCCCTTCGCCAATGGCCGCCGAGAACCAGCACCTGCGCAACTTCTCGATCATCGCGCACATCGATCATGGAAAGAGCACCCTGAGCGACCGGCTGCTGGAGTTGACCGGCACCGTGTCCGCCCGCGAGGCCCAAGACCAGTTCCTCGACAACATGGATCTGGAGCGGGAGCGCGGGATCACCATCAAGGCGCAGTCCGTGCGGATGAACTGGCGCAGCAAGAAGGACGGCAAGGACTACGTGCTGAACTTGATCGACACGCCCGGCCACGTGGACTTCGCCTACGAGGTGAGCCGCTCGCTGGCCGCCTGCGAGGGGGCCGTGCTGGTGGTCGACGCGTCGCAGGGCGTCGAGGCCCAGACGCTCGCCAACGTCTACCTCGCCCTGGAGCACGACCTCACCGTGGTGCCGGTGATCAACAAGATCGACCTTCCCAGCGCCGACGTGGAAGGCACCCGCCGCGAGATCGAGGAAGTGATCGGGCTCGACGCCTCCCGGGCGGTCCCCACCAGCGCGAAGGAGGGCAAGGGGATCGAGGAGCTGATCGAGGAGATCATCCACGACGTTCCGCCTCCGAAGGGCGACCCGGCGGCGCCGCTCAAGGCGCTCATCTTCGACAGCTGGTACGACAGCTACCGCGGCGTGATCATGCTGGTGCGGATCTTCGAGGGAACGGTCCGCCCCCGCCAGAAGATCGTGTTCATGTCCAACCGCCGCGAATACGAGGTGAGCGAAGTGGGGGTATTCGCCCCCAAGGCGCGCGAGAAGGACAGCCTGATCGCGGGCGAGGTCGGCTTCGTGGTCGCCAACGTGAAAGTCATCCAGGACGCGAAGGTGGGCGACACGCTGACCGACGCGCTCCACCCCACCGCCGCGCCGCTCCCGGGGTTCAAGGAGATCAAGCCGATGGTCTTCTCCGGGATCTTTCCGGTGGACTCGGCCGACTACGAGGCGACCCGCGACGCCCTGGAGAAGCTGCGCCTGAACGACAGCGCTTTCGTCTACGAGCCGGAGACGTCGCAGGCGCTGGGGTTCGGCTTCCGCTGCGGCTACCTGGGCCTGCTCCACATGGACATCGTGCAAGAGCGGCTGGAGCGGGAGTACGGGCTGAACCTGATCACCACCGCGCCGTCGGTCGTCTACAAGATCGTCAAGAAGGACGGGAGCGAGGTACGGATCGACAATCCCGCCAAGCTGCCGCCCGAGGGCGAGATCGAGAAGTTCCTGGAGCCCATGCTCCGCGCCCACGTCTACGTGCCCAACGAATACGTGGGAGCGGTGCTGCAGCTGTGCCAGGATCGGCGCGGCACGCAGAAGGACATCAAGTACATCGGCACCAAGAGGGTCCAGATCACCTACGAGATCCCGCTGGCCGAGGTGGTGTTCGACTTCTTCGACAAGCTGAAGAGCCTCTCGCGAGGTTATGCTTCGCTCGATTATGAGCCGATCGGCTACCAGGAAGCGGACCTCGTGAAGCTCGACATCCTCATCAACGGCGAGCCGGTGGACGCGCTCTCCACCATCGTGCACCGGGAGCGGGCCTACCAGCGCGGCCGCGGGATCTGCGAGAAGCTCAAGGAGGAGATCCCCAAGCAGATGTACGAGGTGGCCATCCAGGCGGCGATCGGCAGCCGGGTGATCGCCCGCGAGACGCAGAAGGCGCTGCGCAAGAACGTGCTCGCCAAGTGCTATGGCGGGGACATCTCGCGCAAGCGGAAGCTGCTGGAGAAGCAGAAGGAAGGCAAGAAGCGGATGAAAGCGGTGGGCTCGGTGGAGATCCCGCAAGAGGCGTTCCTTGCGGTCCTCAAGGTGGAGGGATGAACACGGCCAAGGAACGCGCTGCCGACGTCAAGCGCGAGGCGCAGGATCGCGAGGCTGAGCTGGTGGCGGCGGCCGACCGCGGCGCGCGCGACTTCTACAAGATCTCCGGATACGGGCGGCTGCTCGCCATCGCCGCCTCGGCGGCCGTGCTGGCGGTGTTCGCGCAGTGGAAGCTCCGCCACCAGGACTACCTGTTCGGGTCGCTGGCCGTGTTCGCCGCGGTCTTCGTGCTCTCCATGATCGGCTCCGCCATGCCGTACGGCGTCCGGAAGCGGGCGCGCAACGAGGCCAGATCCGTGCGCCGGGCAGCCGGCCGGATGCTGCGGCGCAACCGGTCGCGCATCCCCGAGGCCGCCGCGCAGGAAGTCGAGCGCGGGATGCGCGGGGTGGACGAGGCCCTCAAGGGCAGCCGCTCCGGGTCGGCCGCGCTGGAGGCCCGCACGCGCCTTGACGCCTCGCTCGACCAGCACCTCGCGTTCGCGTGCAAGAGCGCCGCGCGGGAGTACACCGAGAGCATCGGCGGCGCCATCCTGGTGGCGCTGCTGCTCCGCGCGTTCGTCTTCGAGCCCTTCCACATCCCGTCCGGCTCGATGATCCCCACCTTGCTGGTGGGAGACTTCATCTTCGTCAACAAGATGGCGTACGGGCTGCGGATCCCGTTCACCGATCCGTCCCACGTCCACAAGATCGGCGAGAGCGCTCCCAAGCGGGGCGACGTGGTGGTGTTCATCGTCCCCCAGCACCCCGACACGGACTACGTGAAGCGCGTGGTCGGCCTGCCCGGGGACCACATCGAGATCCGCGACAACGTGGTCTACATCAACGGCGTCGAGCAGAAGCGCGAAAACGTCGGCGAATACAAGTACACCGAGCACTCGGAATATACGGACGCCGACGTCGAGGTCACCACCGACGAGTACATCGAGGACCTGGGTGGAGTGCGCCACCCGGTGCTGCAGCGCAAGGACGCCGGATTCGCGCGCAACATGTCCTTCGTCGTAGATCCCGGCCGCCTGTTCATGATGGGCGACAACCGGGACAACTCCGCCGACAGTCGCGTCGAGGGCGGCATCGGGCAGATCCCGTTCAGCTACGTGAAGGGGCGCGCCAGCATCATCTGGATCTCCTTCGGCGGCCGGGCCGGGATCCGGTTCGAGCGCATCTTCCGCGCGGTGCACTGACATCCACCCACCGGAAGGTTTCTTGAGGGCGGGGCAGCGCGCGTTAGATTTGGTGGATGCCGAAGCCGCGCGGCATCACGCTGACGACGATCCTGATCTTCCTCGGGCTGGCGGCCGGAGTGTATTGCCTGTTCGCCTTCGGGCAGGCCTATTGGGACAACCTCGAGGTGCAAGGCATCCTGCGCCAGGCGGCCAACGAGTGCTACCGCCAGCCGGACGATGCCGCCGTGAGGCTGTTCATCGTCAGCAAGCTGCACTCCACCTTCGACGTGGTGGGCGAGGACCGCGTGGGCCGGCGGGACGTGCGGATGCCGATCGTGTTCGACGAGGGCGACCTGCAGATCCAGCGCACCGAGGTCCCCAGGTTCGTGAACATCTGGCTCACCTACCAGCGCAAAGTCACGCTCCCCCTGGTCGGCCAGGAGCGCATTCTCACCTTCAACGACCACGCCGAGCAGGACCTCTCGCCCGTCAGATGGTAGCCGAGCACGCTGCTAGATCACGCTGAGATGCGTGGCGAGGCGGTGGAGCGCGAGGATGTCGTCGTCGTCGAGCAGGGCGACCGACATGTCGTCCGCCACGGCGGCGACCTTGGGCGGTTCCGAGGCGAGTCGCGCCAGCTCGTGGCCCGAGTCCGCCTCGCAGAGCACCACGCCTCCCCGGCGCAGCAGAGCTACCCCTCGCTGCAGCAACGCGCGCTCCGCGGGAGCGTCTCCTTCCGGGTCGAGGTGCCACGCCACCTGGCCGCGCTCGTCGATCCGGGCCGCGGCGCCGCCGGGGCCGGTGGCGATCAGCGCCTGCTCGTCGGCGCCCAGGAGCGCGTGGCCCGGGAAGGAGAGCCCGACGGAGAACCGGCGGGTGCCGTCGGCGAGGCGCGCCGCGGTCAGCTCGCGCCGCCGCTCCCCCGAGACGATCAGCGCCGAGTCTGACCACAGGCAGAGCGCCGCCTCGCTCCCGTCCGGCAGGGGCCGTTCCCACATCATCCGCCCCGAGAAGGGATCGAGGGCGATCAAGAGATGGTCGGGCCGTACGGCTCCGCACAGCGCCACCAGCCGCCCGGGGGCCGAGGCGAGCGCCAGCACCCGGGCGCGCCGCTTCCACAACAGGCGCCCGTCGGCGGCATCCAGCGCGGCGAGGACTCCGCGGCCGACGCACGCCAGAACTCCTTCGGCGTGAAGCACCTCGGTGGGCGCTCCGCCCGGCAGCCGCGAGCGCCACGACTGCGTGCCCGCATCGGAGAAGCGCTCCAGCCCGGCGCCCCCCGCGCGCACTACGCCTCCGGGGACCGGCCACAGCTCGGCCGCGGCGGAGGTGCGGCGCCTCCAGCGCGCCGACCCGGTGAGAGGATCGATCCGCGCCAGCGACTCCGCCCCGGAGACGAACAGGTCGTCGCCGCCGGAGGCGCGCACGGCAAAACGGCAAGGCTCTTCGAACAACGTGCGGCCCGAGGCGGCGTCGCGCCCCACCACCTGGTGCAGGCCGACGGTGACCACCGCGCCCGCGCAAAGCCAGATGGCGCCGGGCCGCTCCTCGGCGGGCACGCGCCAGCTTTGCCGGTACACCAGCCTGCGGATGCGCCCGCGCGAAAGCGGCGGCTGGGGCGCGCGCACCGGCTTCTGCGGCGGCGGCGCGGCGACCACCTCGGGAGCGCGGCGCAGCTCGCCCGAGACCAGCTCGGCGCAGTGCCGGGCGAGACGCGCCGCGGAAGCGCGCAGGTCGCGGAGAGGATCGTCCGGGTCGACGCGCCCACCGGAGAGCCGCTGCGCCTTCTCCGCGTACGCGCGAGCGGCGCCGGCGAGCGCGAGCGCGAGCGCCGCCGGCGCGACGGTGGTGCTCGCCCGCCATCCGGGGGCGCGCACTTCCTCGCGCGCCAGGTCGCAGGCCAGATCGATGGTGGAGAAGCGGAGCTGGAAGGAGGGCTCGCCTCCCTCCCAGGCGCGCACCAACGCCTCCGCCTCGCGCAGGAGGTTGCGCAGCGCCAGGTAGACGGGGCCTTCCCACTGCAAAGCGGGCGCGCCGGGAAAGCGGAGCGCCACCGCGCCCGATCCCAACAGCGGCGCCAGCTGTGCGCCGCGCACTTCCGCGCGATCGGCCAGCCGGGCCGCCGCCGCCGCCGGCACCTGAACTTCGCAGCGCACGGCGCCGCGGCCGGACCGCGCCACGAAGGAGCGGCCCTCCGTGTGCGGCCAGCGCGCCTCGGTGGTCCGGGAGGAGGACGGCGGCCTGGCGGCCCCGCGCAGGCGGCGGAGGAGCGGCGAATGCACCAGCGCGGGACTGATGCGGACCAGGTCCGCGGCCAGGCTCCGAGCCGCGGCGGCCGCCGCCGACCAGAGCCGCGCGGAATCGAGCAAGAGACCCGAGGCGAGCATCCGCGCCGGGGGCGCCAGGGTGATGAGCGACAGCAGAACGTCGGGGCCGCGCGCCTCGAGCAAGAGCTCGGTGGGCCCGCGTCCGACCGTCGCTTGCGCGGCGGGGCTACCGCCGGCGAGCTGCCGCAGCGCGGAAAGGAGCTCGTCGACCGCCACCAGGACCTCGGCCTCCCCCACGCCGGCGGCGATGTCGACGCCGTCGACCTCGATCCCGACCACGTCGAGGATGCCGCCCCCGTCGAAGCTGCGTGCCCTGGGGGGTGAGAGCGCGCGCAGCTCTTCGAGGTAGCCAGGGTTCAGGCGCCAGGAGCGGCCGGGGCGGATGTGGATCACGACCTCGCCAGCGTATCCCCGATCCGCACCGCCGCTGTGAAAAACGCAGCCGCGCCGGAGAGGACAGGGGCCGGAAAAGTTGACAGGGCAGGCGCAAACTCTTTACAGTTCCGCGGCTTTTTCCACCGGCCCAAGGGAAGCTTCCACAGCCCCGCGGGCAACTGGAGCGGTTCGACATGACGTTCACGGAAGCCGCCGTCGAGGTGTTGCGGCGGGCCGGAAAGCCCCTGCACTACAAGGAGATCGCAGAGGTCGCCGTCCGCGAGAACCTGCTCAGCCACGTCGGGCAGGATCCGGAGGTGACCATGGGCCAGCGCCTGGCGGCGATGGCCAAGCGCGACGACGATCGCAAGGTGCTGGCGGTGGCGCCGGAGGGCACCTTCGCGCTGGTCGAGTGGAGCATCCCGCAGGAGCTCGTGGTCGAGCCGGTTGCGCCTCCCCTCCATCCCGAGGAAGAAGGCGCGACGCTCTACCGGGCACGCGAGCGCGAGCCCCGGCCGATCAACGCGCAGGCCCGGCGCCGGATCGAAGCGCTGCAGCCAGGGACCGAGGAGCAGGAGGAGGAACGCAAGCGCGGGCAGCGGCGCTTCCCCCCGCCGGCGGAGGTGGTCTTCGAGTGGCTCGCGCAGCGGCAGTCGGGCGCGCCGATCTCGGATCTGTCCGACGCGCTGTTCAAGAAGAACCTGCTCAGCGAGGCCCTGGTGCGCGACCACGGGTCGCTGGTGCAGGCGCTCCTGGAGGACAACCGGCGGCGCACGGAAGCGGGGCGCAAGCCGGCCTTCATCGTCGACGGCGAGCGCGTCACGCTGGTCGAGTTTCCCGCTCCTTCCGCGCTGCCCGAGGAAGCCCGCGCCTCGCACACCAGCCTGGGGCGGCCCATGTCCGCGGCGCAGCTGGTGGCGGAAGGGCGGCGCGCCGTGGTGCGCGCGCTCCGGCGCCGCGTGGCCGATCTGGAGACCAGCGGCTTCGAGCAGCTCTGCTCGCAGCTCCTGGAGAAGATGGGGATGCGCGACGTGCGGGTCGCCAAGCGCAGCAAGGAGGGGCCGCTCTACCTGGCCCGCCAGCGGCGCGGAGTCTCCGATCTGCGCGTGGCGGTGAAGCTGACGCGAGGGTCGCGCGAGATCGGCCGCGACGACGTGCAGGAGCTGCGCAAGGACCTGGCCCACTACAGCGCGCAGATGGGCCTCGTGCTGGCGGCGGGCGAGGCGGGGCGCGATGCGCGCGCCGAGGCGTCGGCCGCGGGGCAGCCGCCCGTCGCCCTGTACGCGGGAGATGCGCTGGCGGAGGAGCTCGTCTCGGTCCGGGTAGGCGTCTCCGTGCAGGTGGTGGAGCTCGCCGACGTCGACGAGGCGTTCTTCGCTTCCGTGGCGAAGGGGGGCCCCTCGACTCGGGACCGGCGCGAGCGGCCGCCGGAGGAGCGGATCGAGAGGGGCGAGGCAGCGGAGACGGTTTCGCCCGAGCGCCCCGCGGCCGAGCCGGAACCGGAGGCCGCTGCCGAGGCGCACGCCCCGGCGGAGCCGGCGCCGCCGGCGGTCTCGCCGGAGGTTGCCGCGCCGCAAACCGAGGGCGAGGATCGCGAGGCCCGCCGCCGCGGGCGCCGCGACGAGCGGCCCACTCGCGCCACCAGCGCGGCCGAGCAGGCCTGGGGGCAGCCGATCGGCACCCCGCGGCTGCTGCAGACGGCCCCGGCCGTGGCGGCCGAGCCGGCTCCGGCTGCCGGACCAGCAGAGCCGGAAGCGCCAATCCCGCCGGCTGGGGGGGACGAGACGCCGCACGAGTGACAGGGCGGGGTCGAGGGGGAGGGAGAGGTCGAGGGGGAGGTCGAGGGTCAGGTCGAGGGTGAGGGTGAGGGCGATGTGAGCTGGCCGCGTCTTTGACCCTGTCGGGATCAACCTCTAGCATCGCTGACGCATGCTCCGCTCGTGCGCCAGGGTGGTCGTGGTGTGTGCCGCTGCCCTGTCCTGCAACCGGCTTCCGCCCGGTGCCGTGGCCGTGGGGACCCTGTCGGTCTCCGAGGCCAATCTCACCAGGGTGCCGGAGCTCGGGCTCTCCGTCCAGCAGGTGCGCAAGGAGTTGAAGACAGCCCTGGAGCGGACGCGGCATTTCGCCTTCCGCGAAGGCGCCTCGGCGCGGGTGCGCCTGGAAGTGGAATCGGCGCGCCGCCTGGCCGGCGGCGAAGGCGCGGTTGCCGACGTGCAGCTCATCCTGGAGCTGACCGCGGCCTCGCCGGAGGGAGATCAAGAGCGGACCGTGTCCGAGGGGGCGGGCCGCTCCACGACCGCCGCGGACGCGGGCACCGAGGGTGCCGTCCGGCTGGCCGCTTTCGAGGGCGCGCTGCGCGGGGCCCTCGACGATGCGGCCCGGGGCCTCGCCTGGCAGCTCGAGTCTCGCCGCAAGACCGACGACGAGCTCGCCCGGGACCTGGGCGACGCCGATCCCCGCGTGCGCGATTACGCCATCCGCGCGCTGGCCGACCGGCGCAGCCCGGCGGTGGTTCCTCAGCTGATCGCGCGGCTCGAGGACGAGAACCCGGCCGTGGCGCTGCGCGCGGTGGGAGCGCTGGTCGCGATCGGCGACCGGCGCGCGGTGGAGCCGCTGATCGAGATGACCCGCAAGCGCCCGCCGCAACTGGTCGCGCAGGTGCTCTACGCGCTCGCCAGCCTGGGCGGCCCCACCGCAGAGGCCTTCCTCTACACCCTGGAGAGCGGCTCCCCCGACGACGAGGTGCGCCACGCCGCGACGGAAGCGCTCGCCGAGCTGCGGCGCAAGCGCGACGAGTCCAGCGCGCACGGCGTCGATCCCACCCGACCGAGGTCCCATTGAAGCGGTTTGCATTCCTTCTCCTGGCGCTCGCTTCCTGCAAGACCGCCGGGACCCGCGATGCACCGCCGGCGGCGCCGGGCGGCAACCCCGCGATCTACTACCCGCTCGCGGTGGGGAACTCCTGGACGTACGAGTACACGCCCGGCGGGCGGCGCGAGACCATCAAGATCGTCGCGCGCGACGGCCCCTGGTTCGTCGACGATCACCGCGGCCGGGTCCGCGCCGATGCGGAAGGCGTGCGCGATCCCGACCAGTACCTCCTCCACGCCCCGCTCACGCCGGGCGCGCGCTGGACCGCGGTGCAGAACCTGGTCGTGCAGCACTTCACGGTCACCGCCGTGGACGCGACCGCGCAGACGCGCGCGGGGGAGTTCAGCGGCTGCGTGGTGGTCCGGAACGAATCGCCGCTCCCGCAAGGCGCCGGCAAGTTCGTCACCGAGTGGACCTACGCTCCGAACGTCGGCCTGGTCCAGGTCCGCACCCAGACCGTCTCCAACCGGGGAACACAGGAGCAGTCCCGCCTCGACCTGGCGGCGTACAAGGTGCAGTAGTGCTTGCACAGCTCAGGTCCATATCTCGCGCCGTAGGAATTCGTTGACGGCGCGCGCTTCGGGCGCCACGCTATTCGTCGTGAAACCTGCAGACCCGCCCGGACCGGCGGCCGCACAGGGGGGCATCGAAGACGGGCGACGCATCGCGCGCAGCAGGGTGCCCGACTACGACAAGGCCGCGGGGCAACTCCTGTGGGAGCTGCTCAACGATCTCATGGCCGCGCAAGACCCGTTGTTGGAGCGGATCCAGAGGCGGCCGGTCGACCACGTATGAACGGAGGCAACCCCCGCCGGGATCACGATGGGCGCCAGCCCGGAGCCCCTGCGCATGCAGACCACGTTCGTGGAACCGCATGACGCCATCGAGAACCTCGACTTGGGCGCTTGGACCGTGATGGTGCAAGAAGCGGTCGACGAGGCGCTTTCCGTGTGCATGCCGCAGGTGTTCGAGCGCCTCGGGGGCATCGCCAGTGACGCCGGCCAGGTTGTCGACGCGCGTGGTAGGCCATTCAGCTTCGATCTGCTGATCGAGGGCATCGAAAAGACCCAGATCGACTTCGACGACGAGGGAAAGCCCCAGATCCCGGCGGTGTTTGTCGGGCCGGATCTGTACGCGCAGATCGCAGCGCTTCCTCCCCCGACCGACGAAGAACGCGCGCGATTCGACGCGCTCATCGCCAAGAAGAAGCAGGAGTTCGATGCTCGCCACCGTCATCGAAAGCTGGATTAAATACGTGAGCGTGATAGCGATCCGCAAACACCTTGCCACGCCGGCCGAGCGCCCGATTTACCGCCCTGGCGATGCGAACGCCCAAGCCCTGCATTCCGCGCGCGAGCGCACGGCCGTCCTCTACTTCCGCAACGAGATGCAGGTGGTTCGCCTGGACCGAAAAGTGCGCCAACCTGAACCCGAACCGCTCGCGTCCCGCCGCCAGCGCGGGAGCGATGGCGCGGAAGCACTGCCGCACGCGGACGGTGACGTGCACAGGATGCCGCGCCTTCATCGGTCCCCGCGGGCGGTGTGGTACCCCTGCTCCGGGCTTCTTCGGCCGACCTGCACCCTCGCGGTATCCGCCTCGCCCACGGTACCGGAACTTCATCGTCGTTTGTCCGCCTGCCCGCCTCATTGACTTGAGCATAGATCGCGACCCCGACATTCGAACGAGGGCGCGATTGCTCGGCCCGCAGAACGGAACCAGGCTACGGTGCCTGTGCTCGCCGACATCCGCCTCTAGCGAGCTGTGCGAACGAACTCGGTCGTTCGATCCTTCTCACCGAGGCAAAGCGAAGGCTCGAGGCAAGCGAATCGAGACACGGATACGTGCGTCGCCTCCGTTCGCGGAGTAACTTACGGAGGGTTGCACGACCTCACCCTGCCACGAGTCGCCCGCCTCTGTGCTAAACCCCGGCCGTGGCTCCGTACCGGCATCGCGTGCTCTACGGCGACACGGACCAGATGGGGGTCGTGTACTACGCGACTTATCTGAGGTTCTTCGAGGGCGCGCGCGGGGAGTGGATCCGCGCGCTGGGGCTGACGTACGCGGAGATCGAGGAGCGCGGGATCTACCTGCCGGTCCTGGAGGTGGGCGTCCGCTACCTGAAGCCGGCGCGGTACGACGACGTGCTCGAGATCCATCTCCGGGTCAGCCACACGCGGGTGAAGGTCCGGTTCGACTACAAGGTGGTCCGCGCGGACACGAGCGAGGTGCTGATCCTCGGCCACACCGTGCACGCCTGCATCAACAAGGACGGCCGCCCCACCCGCGCGCCCGACTGGCTGGTCGCGGCGATGAAGGGCGCTGCGACGAGCGGCTCCACGCTTCCGGAGGGGTACCACCCATGATGGATCGCAACATCGGTCTGGAAGCCGTCCGCCTCACCGAGGCGGCGGCGATGGCCTCGGCCCGCCTGATGGGCAGGGGGGACGAGAAGGGCGCCGATCAGGCGGCGGTGGACGCGATGCGCAAGGCGTTCAACGCGCTCCACATCCGCGGCACGATCGTGATCGGCGAAGGCGAGCGGGACGAGGCGCCGATGCTCTACATCGGCGAGAAGGTGGGCCGGGGCGACGCCGACGATCCAGAGGTGGACATCGCTCTCGATCCGCTCGAGGGCACCACCATCACGGCGACCGGCGGACCCAACGCGCTCAGCGTGATCGCCATGGCGGAGAAGGGAAACCTGCTCAACGCGCCCGACACGTACATGGACAAGATCGCCGTGGGTCCCGGCGGGGCCGGCGCGATCGATCTGCGCAAGTCGCCCACCCAGAACCTGCGCGCGATCGCCGACAAGAAGGGCGTGTACGTCGAAGACCTGACCGTCATCATCCTCAACCGTCCCCGCCACGAGAAGCTGATCGCCGAGGTCCGCGCCAGCGGCGCGCGGATCAAGCTGATCGGGGACGGCGACGTGTCCGCCGCGATCGCCACCTGCTTCGTGGAGACCGGCGTCGACGTCCTGATGGGCATCGGCGGCGCGCCGGAAGGAGTGATCGCCGCGGCCGCGATGCGTTGCTGCGGCGGCGACATGCAGGGCAGGCTGGCCTTCCGCAACGAGAAAGAGATCGAGCGCGCGCGCAAGATGGGGATCGCCGACCCGAACAAGATCTACTCGCTCGAGGAGATGGCGAAGGGGCCGGTGATCTTCGCCGCGACCGGCGTGACCAGCGGCGACTTCCTCAAGGGCGTCCGCTTCTTCAAGGGGGGAGCGGCCACCCAGTCGGTGGTCATGCGCTCGAAGAGCCACACCATCCGGTACCTGGAGACCACGCACTTCTTCGAGCACAAGCCGAATTTCGTCCTGTAACCGCCCCGGCTCCGCGTATCCGCGGCTGGTGTTACGCTGAAGGACGATGGCGAAGGCGCGCCGCAGCATCGACGTGGAGGTGCCGCCCGAGCGGTTCTTCGAGGTGGTGCGCGACTACGCGCGCTACCCGGAGTTCCTGCCCGAGGTGAAGGCGGTGTCGGTAGGTCCGCGGACAGGAGACTCGGTCGAGGTCACGTACCGCCTCGACGCGCGCATCAAGCTGATCGAGTTCACCCTGCTGCACGTGGAGAGCGCGCCCTCGCGCATCGAGTGGCGGCTGGTGCGCGGAGACCTGATGAAGCGGGACGAGGGACGCTGGACCCTGGAGGCGTCGCCGTCCGGCAGCACGATCGCGACGTACGCGATCGAGCTGGAGCTCTTGCCCCGGGTGCCGCGCGGGCTGGAGAAGGCGCTCGCCGAGCAAGGGCTTCCGGCCATGCTGGCGAATTTCAAGGCGCGCGCCGAAGCGATGCACCGGGGTAGGACCGCGCCGCACTGAGTGCGCGTGTCACGAAGTGAATGCGGCAGGGACGCGAATCGTCACAGGAATGTGGGGACGGGTGGCTGCCGGTCCGCGGGGTTCGTAAGTTGACCCTCGTGGAAGTTCTTGGTATCTGGGAGAAGAGGGCAAGCGGGCCCTCGTTGGCTCGGAACTTCGGAGGTGGGGTGGAACCGTTGGTGCCGGATTTGCATCAAACGTGAGGTAAGGCGACCGATGTGAACCTGGAGGTGGCTCATGCTCGACGCGTTCATCATCGAGGAGATCCGGCGACGCGAGCAGGAGCGTGAGAGCCACCGTCCCAGCCCGCAGCTCCCCATTCCGGAGCCCAGCCGCCCCGCGCAGCAGAACGAGACGCACGAGGAAGACGACGCTCCGCAGCGCGGAGTGGTGATCATCGACTACACGATTCCCGCCTCTCCCTAGAGGCGGGTGACGGGCAAGGTTCCCGTCTCGCGGGGGCTCCGGCGTTCAGCCGGGCCCCCGCCGTTCAGGGAATGTCGACATCGAAAACCGACGTCGACACTCGACGTGGGTTCTTACGCCTTGCTGATTTCCGCCCAGCGCTCCTTGATTTCGGCTGCGCTCCAGGGGCCGCCTTCCCGCGTTACTCCCTCCGTCTCGACCATCCTGTAGATGAAGATCTTCGGTCCCTGCACGCCGACGATGGCGCCGGTGATGTCGGCGGCCAGGTCGGATGCGAGGAAGGCAGCCACGGGCGCGACGTACTGCGGGCCAATCTGGTCGGCGGTGAGCCCCTTGAACATCTGCAGGTCTTCGGTCATGCGCGTGAGCGCTACCGGCGCGATGGCGTTGACCGTGACCCCCATCCGCTGGAACTCCATCGAGGCAGTGCGGGTCAGCGAGTAGATGCCTCCCTTGGCCGCCGAGTAGTTGCCCTGCCCGAAGTTGCCCAAGAGGCCGGAGAGCGACGTGGTGTTGACGATGCGCCCCCCCTTGCCCTGCGTCTTGAAAACGCGCCCCGCGGCCTGGGTGCAGAGAAAGGTGCCGCGCAGGTGCACGTCGATCACCAGGTCGAAGTCCTGCTCGCTCATGTTGAGCAGCGTCTTGTCGCGCAGGATGCCGGCGTTGTTCACCAGCACGTCGACGCGCCCGTACTTGTTGAGCGCCGTCCAGAGGATGCCGTCGGCGCCCTCGCGCGTGGCCACGCTGTCGTAGTTCGCGGTGGCCTCACCGCCGGCCGCCTTGATGTCGGCGACCGTCTGGTCGGCCATCTCGGCGCCCTTGCCCCCGCCGTGGCGATCGGATCCCAGGTCGTTCACCACGACCTTCGCCCCTTCGCGCGCGAAGGTGAGGGCATGCTCGCGGCCGATGCCGCCGCCTGCTCCGGTGACGATTGCGACCTTGCCTTCCAGCAGACCCGCCATCGGTGCGCCTCCCGGAAAGAGGGGCGGTCTCTACCCCACTCCCAGGCACGACTCAAGGCGGAAGCTTTCGGAACGCGGCCGAACGTCGCGGGCCTGCGCGCACCGGCCGTGCCCATTCCGGCATCTGATCGGTCGAGGGAACGATGGGACGCAGCCTTGCCCTGCTGGCGCTTTGCGCCGCCGCCGGATGCGAGCCCGCCTGGAGCGTGCAGGGCCAGGTGCGCGCGGACGGGGCCGATCGGCGCGCCGTCCGCGGCGCGACGGCGGCGCTGCGTTGCCCGGGTCAGCAGGACGTTTCCGCCAGCACCGACCACGACGGGCTGTTCGAGCTGGGGGGCAACGGTCCCGGTCCCGCGCTGGAATGCTCCATCGTGATCGCCGCGCCGGCCTTCGCCCCGTCGAGCATCTCCCTCGCCCAGGCGTGCGAAGACACGCGCGAGGAGCCGCCCGGGCGATGCGAGGTCGCCATGGTCGACGCGGTGCTGACCCGGCGCTGAGCTCCTATAACCATCTAGATCGCCGAGCTGAGCAGGCGCTGACGGATCAGTCGTCCTCGCTCAACTCGACCAGGGCCAGGCCATAGGGATCGTTTCCCACGCCCGTCACCGTGCCGACCACCTTCCGGGTGCGCAGGTCGATCACCCACACTGTGCCGCTGGGGACGAAAGTGGTGCGCGGACCGCCGGAGATCACCGCATAGCGGCCATCGGAGGTGACTGCTGAACCTTTCGGCCGCGCGGGCCGCACCACTTTGTCCACATCGGCGGGGCGGGTGAGCGGGATGCGCGCCACCTCGGCGCCGGGGAGTCCGGCCAGCGCGAGCTCGAGGTTCACGATCGACACGTTGTTGGGGCGGAAATTCGGGACCACGATCTCCCTCCCGTCGGGAGTGAACGAGGGGATGAACGGCCGCGTCTGCGGTTCAGCCGGGTTCAGGCTTGTCAGCGCCGACGCGGACCCGCGCCACCTCCGCCCTCGTCGGGTCGTTGATCGCCCGGGCCGCCTCGATCTGATCCGCGTCGATGATCGAGATGGTGTTGCCTTCGAATGCGACGCGCTGACTCTCGCGGTTGGCGGCCACGATGTAGCGCTGGTTGGGGCTGGCAGCGATCCCCCACGGTCCGATCTGCGTCGGGATGCGCAGGATCTCGGCGGTCCGCTCGCCGCTCAGCGCTCGTTTCAGATCGATGACTGAAACGTCGTCCGTGCCTCCGTTCGCCGTGAACAGATAGGTCTCGCCCCAGCTCGAGTGTCCGATCGCGACGCCGTTCGTGTCGGGGAAGCATCCCCAGCTGGGGTTGGGGGAGAGCAGCGCGACCGGAGAAGGTGGTCCGTTCGGCGAGACGAACGGAACGGGGAACGCCGGGCACGTGAGCCCAGGCCTCCCCAGATTCGCGTTCTCATCGTGGACCCCCTTGCGCGAGAGACCTACCTCCGGCGAAGGTCTTAGTGCAAGGGAGCCGGCTTCACGGCTTGCTGCGGCCCGACGCACGTGCTACCGGGGCGCTCCTTGATCGAGGAGCCGCGCTGATGACCGAGATCGTCGACGTCCACGCCCGGGAGATCCTGGACAGCCGCGGGAATCCGACCCTCGAGTGCGAGGTCACGGTTGCGTCGGGGAGCATGGGGCGCGCGGCGGTCCCTTCCGGGGCGTCGACCGGCGAGCACGAGGCCCACGAGCTGCGCGACGGCGACAAGGCCCGGTACGGGGGCAAGGGCGTCCGCACCGCGGTGGAGAACGTGCGCAGCAAGATCGCCCCGCGCGTCCTGGGGATGAACGCCGCCGACCAGGAGGCGCTGGACCGCCTGATGATCGAGCTGGACGGCACCCCCAACAAGAAGGCGCTGGGGGCCAACGCCATCCTCGCCGTCTCGCTGGCCGCTTCCCGCGCGGCCGCGCTCTCCCAAGGGGTGCCGTTGTACCGCTGGGTGGGCGGAGTGAACGCCCGGACCCTGCCGGTGCCCCTGCTGAACATCCTGAACGGCGGGGCGCACGCGGACAACAACGTCGACGTGCAGGAGTTCATGATCGTCCCCTGGGGCGCTCCCACGTTCGCGGAGGCCCTGCGCTGCGGCGCGGAGGTGTTCCACGCGCTCAAGGCGGTGCTCAAGTCCCGCAAGCTCGCGACCAGCGTCGGCGACGAGGGCGGGTTCGCCCCTGACCTGCGCTCGAACGCGGAGGCGCTGGAGTCGATCGCCGAGGCGGTGGGGAAGGCGGGATACGAGCTGGGCGGTGAGGTGGTTCTGGCGCTCGACGCGGCGGCCAGCGAGTTCTTCGACCCGAAGAGCGGCGGATACGAGCTGGAGGGCAAGTCCCTCGACCGCAAGGCGCTGGTCGATCTGTACGAGAGGTGGTCGCGCGAGTTCCCCATCGTCTCGATCGAGGACGGGTTCGCGGAGGACGACTGGGAAGGGTGGAAGCTCCTCAGCGAACGGCTCGGCGCGCGCGTGCAGTTGGTGGGCGACGACCTCTTCGTCACCAGCACCGAGCGGCTGCAGCGCGGGATCCGCGAGGGCGTCGCCAACGCGGTGCTCATCAAGGTGAACCAGATCGGCACCCTGACCGAGACCCTGGACTGCGTGCGCCTGGCGCATGCGAGCGGCTACCGCACCATCATGTCCCACCGGTCGGGAGAGACCGAGGACTCCTTCATCGCCGACCTTTCCGTGGCCTGCGATTGCGGGATGATCAAGACCGGATCGGCGAGCCGCAGCGACCGGACTGCAAAGTACAACCAGCTGCTCCGCATCGAAGAGGAGCTGGGGCTGTCGGCGCGATACGCGGGGAAGGAAGCCTTCCCCCGCGCCCGTCAGTCGCGGCCGTAGCTCGCTTCCACGAACGGCGCCCAGGTCGATCCGTCGCGGGAGCCCTCGATCCGGAACGAATAGCGGGTGGGGCTCTCGAACCGGTACGTGTACCGCGACTGGCGCCCGGATTCCCTGGAGAGGAACGTGAGCGTGTCGCCGTCCCACTTACCGCGCGACGGCGAAGGCGGAGGCGACCCCATCGAGTCGAACCAGTACCAGAAGTAGCTCCGATCGCGCTCGTCATATCCGACCACTCCGTGGCCGCGGAACACGACCGCGCCGTCCTTCTCCTCCTCGTAGTCCTGGAGCAGGAAGAAGCTGTCCACCGAAAGGCGCGCGCTCATCTTCCCGGTGGCCTGCCCGCCGGGTCCCCAGGGGGAGGGATACAGCTTCTCGGGCCCACTCCAGCTTCCGGCGAGCGCGGACAGCTTGCGGTGGTGCTCGGTCGGCTGCGGCATTCCGTGCGACATGGCGGCCCCCCTGGGGTGGGGCCGCAGCTTACGATCGGCGGGGCTCGATCAGATAGCTCTGGATGTCGGAACCGGGGCGCGGGAGCCCGAACGTGCCGTAGAACCAGGCCGCCGCGATCATCTCCGGGTGTTGCCGCAAGAACCCGTCGGGAACGACGAATTGCGCGCGCCCTTGGCTGATGCCGAAGTCGACGAACACCCGGTCGTCGCGCTGTTGCAAAGTGAACGTGCGCGTGCCGAGCGGTCCGTTGATGCGGAAGGACTTCGCCGAGTCCGAATCCCCGCTCTCGGTCTGGGCAGGGCAGACCTCGACCCGGTTGCCTCCCACCTCGCCGCGGGTGCATCCATCCTGCTGCAGCTCCAGGTCGAATCCGGCACGGCTGTCCCAGGGGACGCCGATGACGCGCGACCCGTCGACGCCGAGATACACATCGCGACTGGGATTCGGGTTGTAGAGCGGCGAGAGCACGAACCCGGTCCCGCGCGGCTGCTGCGCGGTCCTGCAGGCGGCCAGCAGTCCTAGAGCGGCGAGGGGAACGAGCAGGCGGGACAGGGAAGGCATGGGGCCACCTCAGCGAAGACACGCTTACGGCGATGTCAGCATACAGACGTCGCCGAGGCGGCGGTATTCGATGTTTGGCTTGGGCTACGCCGACTCGGCCACCGGCAGGCGCTCCTCGCCGGGGAAGAGGTCTTCCATCAGCTCGCCCAGCTCGGCTTCCAGCTTGGCCTTGGCGCGGATCTCCAATTGCCGGGCGCGCTCGCGCGAGAAGCCGAAGTGCTCGCCCAGCTCCTTGAGCGTCATCGGCTTGTCCTGCATCACCCGCATCTCGATGATGTACCGCTCGCGCGGGTCGAGTCGGGAGAGGGCCTCCAGCACCCGCTCCTGCACGATGTGGCGCTCCTCCTGCTCGGCGAGCTCCGCGTCGGGCAGGTCGGCGCCGTCCGTCACGAAGTCGACGTGGGTGGAGCCGCCGTCTTCGCCCAGCGGAGCGTCGAGCGAGAGGTCCCGGCCCTCCATCCGCTGCTGCATCTCGACCACCTCGCCGGGCTTCACGCGCAGCTTGCGGGCGATGGCCTTCTCGTCGGCCCCCACCTGCTCGGCGCCGTCGAACTTCTCCAGCTCTCTCCGGGTGCGCGCCAGGCTGAAAAACAGCTTGCGCTGCGCCTGGGTGGTCCCGAGCTTCACCAGGCTCCAGCTCTTGAGGATGTAGTTCTGGATGAAGGCGCGGATCCACCACACCGCGTAGCTGATCAGCCGGATGCCTTTGTCGGCGTCGAACTTCTGCACCGCCTTCATCAGGCCGATGTTCCCTTCCTGGATCAGGTCGGCCATCTTGATCCCGTACGACCTGTACTCGTAGGCGACCTTGACGACGAATCGCAGATTCGAAGTGACCAGCTTGTGCGCGGCGTCGAGGTCCCCCACTTTCGCGTACAGGCGGGCCAGGCGCTGCTCCTCGTCGACGGTGAGCAGTGGATATCGGTTGATCTCCGCCAGGTACATCGCGAGCGAGCCGGCGCTCGAGGGGACGGTGGACGGTTGCATGCGGTTCCTCCCTCCGTGCAGTGGCGCAACGGAGGAAGCATGAGCAAGCTAGATGCCAGACTTGGCGCTTCGCGCAATTGCCCGCGCCACCGCCTCTTGCTGCCAGGCCGGATCGGGCAGGTGGGCCGGGGCCGGTAGGAATTTCAGGATCGGCGAGCAGCCGAGCCTGTAAAGCGCTCTACTCCGTCTGCTTGCGAGCGACCGGCGACCGGACTAGGTTCCGCGGATGCCCTCTGCCGGCAATCGACGCGGCAAATACCTGGGATTCGTAGCCCACGAGATCAAGAACCCGTTGGCCACCGCGCTGTGGTCTTGCGATCTGCTCAAGCGCATGGACACCGCGGATCGCTCGGGGCCGCGGGCCGAGAAGATGGTGGACGCGAGCCTGCGGGCGCTGCGGCGGATGCGGAGGCTGGTCGACGACTTCTTCACCATCGAGCGGCTCAACGAGCACGGCTATTCGCTGCAGAACGAAACCATCGAGCTGCGTTCGCTGATCGATTCCGCGATGGCCCTCATCGGCGAGAAGGACGGGATCGCGACGCAGAGCTGGTCGGTCGACGTGCCCGACCGGGTGCTGGTGAGCGGCGACGTCGAGATGCTCCGGCGCGGCATGCGGGCGGTGCTCGAGCACATGGCGAAGGGGGGCACGGCGGGGCTCACGCTGCTGGGACACGAGGTGCCGGCTGGGGGTGAGCTGGTGGTGCGCTCGTCCGAGCCGCCCGATCCGCTGGTGCCGCCGAACCCGGAGGAACGACCCTCGGGAGACCCCGCTGGCGCCGTCCTGGGGTACTCCCTGGCCCAGACGATCTTCGGCGCACACGGTGGATCGCTGCAGGAACGCGACGGCGCGCTGGTGATCGCCCTCCCCAAGAGGTAAAGCAAGCGACTACACCGCAGGGTTCGCAGAGGGCGCAGAGTCTTCTTTCACAGAGCGACTCTGCGTCCTCTGCGTTCTCGGCGGTGTAATCGTCTTGCCTAGGGGTTCTCGTCCTTCTTGTCTTCGTCGAGCTCGTCGAGCTTGTTCTTGATGCCCTCGCGCAGGTTGCCGAGGCCTTCCTTCACCTTGCCCTTGATCTGGTCGACTTTTCCTTCGGCTTCCAGCTCCCGGTTGCCGGTGCTGACGCCGCCGACCTCCTTGATCTTGCCTACGGTCTTGTCGAGCTTGCCCTCGAGGTTTTTCTTGTCCATGTGAGGTGCCTCCTCCGGCGTACGCTGAGGCGCGGAGCCGAGGAATGCAGGCAGCAAGGGCACGCTCGTCGAATCAACCCTGGGCCAGCCGAGCGCCAGGGCGCTCCTTGGCGAGCAGGAGGTCGCGGTACGCGGCCAGCACGGCGCGCGGATACGCCTGCAGGCGCCGATGGGACGCGCCGCCGCGGACCAGCGTCCGGGCCACGGACGGGCCCGCGTTGTAGGCGATGAGCGCCCGGGGCAGGTCCCCGTCGAAGCGGCGGAAGAGCTGCGCCATGTACGCGGTCCCCAGCTCCACGTTCAGCACCGGATCGAAGAGGTGGGCGGCCTTGAGCCGTTCCTTGCCGGGGAAGAGCTCCCGCGCGGTAAGCGGCATCAGCTGCATGAGCCCGTACGCTCCCGCCGGCGAGACGGCCAGCGGATCGAACCGCGACTCGATCTCGATGACGGCGGCGACCATCAGCGGATCGAGCCCGTGCCGGCGCGATTCGCGCACGATGACGGCCAGGACGCGGCGCCGATCGTCCTCCCACAAGCCGGCGCGGTCGCCCATCGCCCGATCGAGGCCGATTCGCTGCGCCTCCTGCCAGTCGCGCAGCTCCTCCACCGCGCCAGTCTGCTCGAGCTGCCCCAGGCGGGCCCGCGCCTCGGCAAGCGCCGTCTCGGCGGCCTTGGCCCGCTGATCCGCCAGCTGCGCCGTCTGCACGGCTGCCGCCGTGGTCCAGGCCAGGTTCGCCGCCGTCTCGTCGTGGCCGGGGCCAGGCGATGCGACGAGCCCCAGCACAGCGCCCGCCGCGGCTGCGCCAAGGGCGAGCAAGGCTCCCCGTCCCACACCATGCCTGGGGCCACCTGCGCGGCTCCGGCGCGACGGAAGCGCTCCCAGAACGACCATGTACTCCGCAGACGCCGCCATCCCCATTTCCCCCGCACGCCACACTGCGCGGGTGGGCTCTCGCAGAGTGCGTGCCACCGGGCGCCGGGCGTGTTCACGGCGGAATCTCCGGGCGACGGCGGCTCCCCGGTTGGGAAGCCAGGTTCCCACCCGGGCCAGTGCTGCGCCCCGCCTGCGCGGCGAAGTTCTGTTGCGCGGTTTCCGACAGGCGTGCTATTCAGCCCAGCCTCGGCGGGCCTCTGAGCCGCTCGCGGATGCAATCCCTCCGGACCGATTGGTCCCCCACCCGCCGGCAGGCAATCCGGCCTGACCGTGGTGGGCGCGATGGACGCGGGAGGCGCGCAGGAGGACGCCCATGTCCAAGGGCCTGATCGGCAGGAAAGTCGGAATGACCACGGTGTTCGCGGAGGACGGCACCGCGCAGCCCGTGACGGTGATCGAGGTGCAGCCAAACCTCGTCTTCGGTCACCGCACCAAGGAGCGCGACGGCTATGCGGCGCTGCAGCTGGCGCACGAGGAGCTGTCGGAGAAGGAGCAGCGCAACGCGCGCAAGCCGGACCTGGGCGCGTTCAAGAAGCGCAACCAGAAGCCGCACCGGACCGTGCGGGAGTTCCGGGTCGAGGAGAAGGAGCTGGAGGGCAACGCCCTGGGCTCGCAGATCACCGTCGAGCTGTTCAAGAAGGGGGACAAGGTCGACGTGACGGGCACCACCCGCGGCTTCGGCTTCGCGGGCGTGTTCAAGCGCCACCACATGAAGGGGGCTGCGCGGGACAGCTCCACCGCGCACGAGCTGCACCGCCACCCCGGAGCCATCGGACAGCGCAAGACCCCGGGCCGGGTCTTCAAGAACAAGCGCATGCCGGGACACATGGGCGTGGACCGCCGCACCGTCCAGAACCTGCCCATCATCGACGTGATCCCCGAAAACAACCTCTTGCTCGTCGGCGGCTCCATCCCCGGCCACCGCAAGCAGCTGGTCTTCATCCACCCCGCCGTGAAGTAACCCGTGCTTCGTTTCACGCAGAGGAGGGTAGGAAAAGGGAGAGCGCGGAGGAACTCTTTTCTTAAAAAACCGGTTCCTCCGCGCCCTCCCTTTTCCTCCGCGCCCTCGGCGTGAAACGCTCTAGGCCATCACCGCGAGGTGGAGGGGGCGGCGGCGGGGGCCCCAGGTGCCGGGTTTGCCGGAAAAGACGCCGGGGAGGGGAGTGCCGCAGTTGGGGCAGCGGGCGTCTGGGGTGAGGGTCCAGCGGGTCAGGACGTACCAGTCGCGGCCGATGAGGATGGAGCCGCAGGAGGAGCAGCGGGTGGTCTGGCCGTCCTCGTCGTGGACGTTCCCCGTGTAGACGTAATGCAGGCCGGTGCGCAGGGCGATGCGGCGGGCGCGCGTCAGCGTCGAGGGCGGCGTGGGCGGCGTGTCCAGCATCTGGAAGTCGGGATGGAAAGCCGTGAAGTGCAGCGGGACGTCCGGGCCCAGCTCGCGGAGGATCCATTCGGAGAGCGCGGCGACTTCCGCGTCCGAGTCGTTGTGCCCGGGGATCAGCAGCGTGGTGATCTCGAACCAGACCTGCGTTTCCTTCTTCAGATACACGAGCGTCTCCAGCACCGGCTGGAGATGGCCCAGGCAAAGCTTCCTGTAGAACTCCTCGGTGAATCCCTTCAGGTCGACGTTGGCGGCGTCCATGTGCCGGTACATCTCCACGCGAGGCTCCGGGCAGACGTAGCCGGCCGTGACCGCCACCGTCTTGAGCCCGCGCGCCCGGCAGGCCCGAGCGACGTCCACCGCGTACTCGAGGAAGATCACCGGATCGTTGTAGGTGAACGCGACGCTCCGGCAGCCCGCGTCCAGGGCGGCTCGAGCGATCTGCTCCGGGCTGGCCGAATCGCTCAGCCGGTCCACCTCGCGCGACTTGGAGATGTCCCAGTTCTGGCAGAAGCGGCACCCGAGGTTGCACCCCGCGGTGCCGAACGACAGCACGGGAGTGCCGGGCAGGAAGTGGTCGAGCGGCTTCTTCTCGATCGGATCGACGCAGAACCCGCTGGAGCGCCCGTACGTGGTCAGCACGATCCCATCGCCCTCGCGCGCGCGGACGAAGCACATCCCGCGCTGCCCATCGTGCAGGGTGCAGTAGCGCGGGCACACCTCGCACCGCACCCGCCCGTCGTCGAGCCTGCTGAAGTAGCGGCCCGGAAAGCTCACTCAGGCCTCCCGTAGCGCGAACGCGCCGTAGCCGACCACGCGGCTCCGGTCTCCAGCGGTGTCCCCGGAGTTGCGCAGGTCGAGCCGCTCGCAACGCATCCCGCGGCGGGCGGCCTCGAACAGCAGGCCATTCAACGGCGCGGCGCCACAGGCGGCGCCGGGTGCGACGGGGACGAGCTGCTCGATCCGCCGCGCGGTCTCGCCGTCCATCCGGCGGGCCTCGCCGTAGGGCAGGTAGTGCGACAGGTCGCTGCTGACCACGATCGCGGTCTCCGGTCCGTCCCACAGTCCCGCCAGCACGTCGGCCACCTCGGCGGGCTCGGCGTCGCCGACGGCGAGCGGCACCAGGCGGAACTCGCCCAGCGCCGTCTGGAGGAAGGGGACCTCCACTTCCAGCGAGTGCTCGCGCGCGTGTGGAGCGTCGTTGCGCGGCAGCTCGTCCGGAACGTCGAGCTCGACGCGGCCGAGCGGCGTCTGGAACGCCGAGGCCCGGGGCGCGGCGACCCCGCGAAGCAGCGCGAAATGGGAAGGCCCGAGCAGGATCACGCGCCGGACGCCGGAAGGCAGGCAACGGAACGCGGTCGCGGCGATCGGCCCGGAGTACACGTATCCCGCGTGAGGGGCGACGATCGCTTTCGCCGGCTTCTGCGGCGGGGCCGAGTCGAGCAGCCGCGACACCAGCGCGGACAGCTCGTCCGGGTCGTCCGGGTAGAACGTCCCCGCCACCGCGGGCCGGCGCACCGAGGCCATTGCGTTGGCGAGCATACCTCCGCGGGGTTCCGGGGGGTTGTCCTCCAGTTCACGCTTGTTGCGCCTGGAGCGGACGGGCGTCGCCTCGCTGGCGTTGATGCCGCGCATCCGGTACGTGTTCTGAATGCGCTTCTGCGCAGTTCTGTTGCTCGCGGCTTGCGCACATGTTCCTCGGACATCTGCCGCTGAAGAGTCGGTGGCGAGCGCGCTCGACGATTTCCACGCCGCCGCCGCGAAGGCCGACGAGGACCGCTACTTCGCCCACTTCGCGCCCGGGGGCGTCTTCCTGGGGACCGACGCGACCGAGCGGTGGGAAGTCCCCGCTTTCCGCGCCTACGCGCATCCTCACTTCGCCAAGGGGAAGGCCTGGACCTTCCGCGCGGCTCGCCGGATCGTCACGGTCCGCGGCGACATGGCCTGGTTCGACGAAGATCTGGAGACCCAGAACCTGGGCCCGGCCCGCGGCAGCGGCGTGCTCTCCCTGCACGACGGCAAGTGGCTCATCGACCAGTACGTGCTGTCGATCACCGTGCCCAACGAGCGCTTCCGCGCGGTCCGCGACCTGCTCGCCGCGCCGTGAAGAACGCAGCCGTTCTTCCGACTTCGCGGGCAGCTACCGGACGATTCGTCTAACGCAGTGCGTCCCGTCCCGGGACGGGACGCACTGCGTCATAACACCCCGCGGATGACCTCTGCCTTCGGAGCCGGAACTACACGCTTTGGTGCCTACCGTTCTTTGCCGCGCATGGCGCGGAACATCTGCTTGACGTTCTCGCGGTCGTAGTCGGTGGCATAGCTGAACTCGCCGCCGTTCTTCAGCCACTCGCCGCCGTCGACCGTGAGGCAGTCCCCAGTCACGTAGCCCGCCCCGTCGGAGAGGAGGAACACGGCCGCGTCGGCGATCTCTCGCGGAGTGCCGAACCGCTTCAGCGGCACGCGGTTCTTCGCCATCTCCACCATCTCGGGATCGGGCATCAGCCGGCTGAACGCGCCCTCCGTCGGCACCGGCCCCGGCGCGATCGCGTTCACCCGGATTCCGTACGCGGCCCACTCCACCGCCAGCGAACGGGTCATCGCCAGCACACCGGCCTTGGCGCACGCGGAGGGGAGGACGAACGCCGACCCGGTCCAGGCATAAGTGGTGACGATGTTGACGATGGCGCCCTTGCGGCCGACGATCATCTTCTTCCCGAACGCGCTGGTGCAGTGGAACGTGCCGTTCAGGACGATGTCCACCACCGCCTTGAACCCGTTGGGCGAGAGGTCCTCGGCGGCGGCGAGGAAGTTCCCGGCGGCGTTGTTCACCAGGCCGTCCACCCGGCTCACCTGCGCGGCGGCCCTCTCGACCGCGGCGGCGTCGCGCACGTCGCAGGAGATCGCGCTCGCCTCTCCGCCCCGCGACCGGATCTGCGCCACCACCTCGTCCAGCTTTTCCTGCCGGCGCCCCAGCACCATCGCGTGGGCCCCCAGCTCGGCGAACCGGCGGGCCATCTCGGCCCCGAGTCCCGAGCCACCTCCCGTCACCACGATGTTGCGCCCCTTGAGCAGGTCGGGTGCGTACACTGCCGCCTCCGGGTAGAAGGAGTTTCATGATGCAGATTCATGGACGCCGCGTCCACCGCTGGCTGGCCTGCGCCGCGCTTCTCGCCGCGGCTGCCGCCGGCGCGCAGGAGCGCGGGAGGCTTGTGGTCTTCATCGTGGTCGATCAGCTCCGCACGGAGGACTTGCTGGTCCTGCGCGAGGACTTCGGCCGGCGGGGCTTCGCGGGTCTGGGCGACCCGGTCTCGATCCGGTACGAGACCGCGCTCAATCACACCGCGCCCGGGCACGCGACCCTGGCCACCGGCGCCTGGCCCCAGGTGCACGGAATCGTCGCGAACAAGCTCATGGACGGGGACCAGGCGCGCGAGGCGGTCGAGGACGCCGCCTGCCCGACGTGGGAGGGCAAGCGCGGCGTGAGCGCGGCCGCCCTGCGCGCCCCGACGTTCGCCGACGAGCTCAAGCTGGGGAGCCGGGGCGGCGCGCGGGTGCTGAGCATCGCGATCAAGGACCGCGGAGCGCTGTTCCTCGCCGGCCGGTCCGCCGACCTGGCGCTGTTCTACGACACCGACCGGGGCGAGCTGACCTCCACCACGTGCTACGCGCCCGGCCCGCCGGAATGGCTCGGCGCCCTGCAGAAGGCGCATCCGCCGAGCGAGTGGAAGGACTGGATCTGGACCCTGTCCCGGCCGCCGGCGGTGTACGCGCGCGTCGCCGAGGACCGCACGGAGATCCGGGACGCGTACGGGATCGGCCCGTCGTTCCCCCACCACATCGGGACCGGGGAGGTCTCTCCGCGCCTGTTCAAGGCGCTCCGAGCCGCGCCGCCTTCCACCACCATCGTGCTTCGGGCGGCCCGCGCGGGAGTCGAGGCGATGCAGCTGGGGGCGCGGGGTCGGACGGATCTGCTGCTGCTTTCGCTGGCGGGCCTCGACTACGTCGGCCACGCCACCGGCACTGCCTCCCGGGAGCGGATGGACTTGCTCCTGCGCATGCACGACGAGCTGGGCGCGTTCCTGGGCGAGCAGCGCGCTCGCCTGGGCGACCGGCTGTCGGTCCTCCTGACCTCGGACCACGGCGGGACCCCGACCCCGCCCAGCGCCGCCCAGGTCCGGGTGCGCGCATTGCACGTCTCGGCAGCCGAGCTGACGGATCCCGTGCAGAAGGCCTTGGACCAGGCCTTCGGCCCTCATCCCGGGTGGGTGCTGCTGATCGACGACGGGGTGCTCGCGCTCCACCGCTTCCCCGGAGTCGACCCCGCCCGCGCCTCCGAGGTCGCGGCGGAGGCCCTGCGCCGCGTCCCCGGCGTCTGGAAGGCGGTGACGCAGGCCGGCCTCGCGGGCGAAGAGCCGGTGTTGCGGCACGCCTGGTTCCCGGGGCGAAGCGGCGACGTCCTCTTCGTGCCGGCGCCGCTCGCCAGCCTCGCCGGACCCGATATTGGAATCGCCTGGACCATCCACGGGAGCCCCTGGGCCGACGACGCGGTGGTCCCGTTGCTCGCGCAGGCGCCTGGGTTCCGGCTCAAGCACGGCGAAGACCTGTCCGCCGTGCAGGTCGCCCCGTCCGCCGCCCTGCTGCTGGGAATCGCGCCTCCCTCCGCGGCGCTGGCGGCCCCGGCGTTGGTCCCGGCGCGGTGACCGTGTACGATATTGACCGCGGTGAAGCACGAGTTTGTCCCACATCGCGCACCTTCTCCGCTCCCGACCTACCCGGAAGAGCTGGAGTCCGCGCAGCGCCAGGCGCTGCGCACGGCCTGCTTCCTCGCGGCTGCGCTGCTCGTCGCCTTCTCCGCGCTCGACCGCGCCGTTACGCCGGAGCACTGGCAGACGCTGCTCCTGGTGCGCGTTGCCGCGGCCTTCGTCCTGCTCCTGCTCGGGCGGCGGCTCGGGCAGCCAGGGATCCGCGCGCTGTGGAGCGCCGCGGCGGCCGCGTTCGTCAGCGCGGTCACCCTGGAGGCCGGCATCTTCGCCACGGGCGGAGTACGCAGCGCGTACCTGTACGCGGTGCTGCTGATCGTGGCGGGCGTCTCCATCCTGCTGCCGCTGCGGCCGCGCCAGGCCCTGATCCTGCACGCCGAGATGCTGGGGATCACGGTGCTTCCGCTCCTCTTCGTCGTCCGCGGGCGCGAGGACGCGCTGGAGCTGGGCACCCGGGCCTCCTTCTTGCTCTGCGCCTCGGTGCTCGGCGTGGCGGGGGCGGCGATCCAGGATCGGCTGCGGAGGCGCGAGCACCAGGCACGCGTGGAGTTCGCCCGGCACGTGGGGCTGGTGAACCTAGGGACGCTCGCGGGGGGCCTGGCGCACGAGCTGGCGAACCCGCTGACCAGCGTCTCGCTGGAGATCGAGGCGGCGGACGCCTTGCTCAGACCAGGGGAGCACACCCGCCACATGCACAACGCGCTACAGGGCCTTTCGCGCATGCGCTCGATCCTGGAAGCCATGCGGCGCGGCGCGCGCTTTTCCGACGGGGACCAGCGCGAGGTCGATCTGTTGCTGGAGATCGAGGTGGCGCTGGTGCTCCTGCAGGGCCGGCTGAAGCACCGCGTGGAGCTGGTGCGCGACTACGGGGAGGTGCCGCCCGTCCGCTGCCAGCCGACCCTGCTCGGACAGGTGCTGGTGAACCTGGTGGTGAACGCCGTCGATGCGCTGCGCGACCGTCCGGATGCCCGGCTCTGCCTGCGCACCCGCCGGCTCGACGGTCACGCGCTCATCGAGGTGCAGGACAACGGGCCGGGCGTGCCCGCCGGGCTGCGGCAGCGGATCTTCGAGCCGTTCTTCACCACCAAGGGCGAAGGCGGCAACGGCCTGGGTCTCTGGATCTCCGCCGAGATCGCCCGCCTCCACGGCGGCCGCCTGTCCTACAGCGAGGCCCCAGAAGGCGGCTCCATCTTCCGCCTCTCCCTCCCCCTCCCCCCTCCCGCCACGCTTCGGGACTAGAGCGTTTCACGCGGAGGAGGGGAGGAGAAGGAGAGAGCGCGGAGGAGCATGGTCTTTTCGAAAACGACACGCTCCTCCGCGCTCTCCCCTTCCTCCGCGCCCTCTGCGTGAAACGTACTAGGCTTGGATGGCGTCCTTAGAGGAGGCCGTCGGAGCGTTTGCGTTCGCGTTCCAGGCGGTAGCGGTCGCCGGCGCCCAGGACTCGCTTGCGGAGGCGGACGTTCTTCGGAGTCACTTCGACCAGCTCGTCCTCCGCGATCCACTCCAGCGCCTTCTCCAGGGTCATCTGGCGGGGCGGAGTGAGGATGATGTTGTCGTCCCGGGTGGCGGCCCGGACGTTGGTGAGCTTGCGCCCGCGGGTCACGTTCACGTCCAGGTCGCCGGGGTGCGAATGCTCGCCGACGATCATCCCTTCGTAGACGGGCACCCCGGCCCCGTAGAACAGCGCGCCGCGCTCTTGCAGGTCGAAGAGCGAGTACGCCACCGTTTCGCCTTCCCGGTCCGAGACGATCGCGCCGCTCACCCGCTTGGGGATCTTGCCCTGCCACGGCTCGTATCCGTCGAACTGGGAAGACATGATCCCTTCGCCGCGGGTGATGGTGAGGAACTCGTTGCGGAATCCCACCAGCCCGCGCGCCGGCACGCGGAAGTTGAGGCGCACGCGGTCCGAGCCGAGCTGCTGCATCTCCGTCATCCGCCCCCGGCGCGGGCCCATGCGCTCGGTCACCACGCCTACCGAGGCCTGGGGGACGTCGCAGACCATCAGCTCCATCGGCTCGTGGAGGACGCCGTCGATCTGCTTGGTGACGGGCTCGGGGTTGGAGGCGGTCAATTCGTACCCTTCGCGGCGCATCGTCTCGATGATCACCGCCAGCTGCAGCTCGCCCCGTCCCACCACCTGGAACGCGTCGGGAGAGTCGGTGTCCTGCACCCGGATGGCGACGTTGCGGTAGGTCTCGCGCTGGAGCCGCTCCCGCAGGTTCCGCGAAGTGACGTACTTGCCCTCGCGCCCGGCGAACGGCCCGTCGTTGACCTTGAAGATCATCGACATGGTGGGCTCGTCCACGTGGATCCGCTCGAGCGGGATGGGGTGCTCGGGGTCGGCGATGGTGTCGCCGATGGCGATCTCCTCGATCCCGGCGAGCGAGATGATCTCGCCCGGCCCCGCCTCGGCGATCTCGACCCGCTTGAGCCCCTCGAAGGCGAAGATCTTCGTCACCTTGCCGCGCGGCGTGCTGCCGTCCGCGCGGCACACCGCCACCGACTGGCCCGCCTCGACCGAGCCGCTGGTGAGCCGGCCCACCGCGAGCCGGCCGACGTAGTCGTCGTAGTCGAGGTTGGCGACGAGCATCTGAAGCTTGTCGTGGGTGGTCTCCGCCTTCTTCGGCGGCGGGATGGCCTCGAGGATCGCGTCGAGCAGCGGCTCGAGCGATCGCGCCCGCGCGCCGGGTGTCTCGCCGGGATGAGGCGCCGCGCCAGGAGCCGCGGCCTGCCCGACGGCGAAGTCGTCGAAATCGGAGAGGCGCAGCGAGGCGCGGCCCGCGCGCGCCACCGCGTAGATCACCGGGAACTCGATCTGGTGCTCGCTCGCGCCCAGGTCGATGAACAGCGAGTAGATGGCGTCCAGCACCTCGGCCGGACGCGCGTCCTGGCGGTCGATCTTGTTCACCACCACCACCGCGGGCAGCCCCAGGGCCAGCGCCTTGCCCAGCACGAAGCGGGTCTGGGGGAGCGGCCCCTCGGCCGCGTCGACCAGGAGCAGCACTCCGTCGACCAGGCGCAGCCCGCGCTCGACCTCCCCGCCGAAGTCGGCGTGTCCGGGCGTGTCGACGATGTTGATCTTCACACCGCGATAGGTGACCGCGGTATTCTTCGCCAGGATGGTGATCCCCTTCTCCCGCTCCAGCTCGTTCGAGTCCATGGCGCGTTCCACCATGGCCTCGTTGGCGCGGAAGATGCCCGTCTGGCGCAGCATGAAATCGACCAGCGTCGTCTTGCCGTGGTCGACGTGGGCAATGATGGCGATGTTGCGGATCTGCTCTCTGGCAAGCATGTGCGGAGGTGGGCGTGGTAACCGCCTTTCCCCCTTGCGTCAACTTGGTAGACTCGGTGGATGCCGTCGGTACGCGGGCACCACCACCTCGCCATCCAGGTGAAGGACCTGGCGGGCGCAGTGCGCTTCTACGCCGACGTGCTGGGGCTCAAGGTGGTGCGGCGCTGGCCCAACGAGGACGGCCGGCCCGGCGAGCGATCGGTGTGGCTCTCTGTGGGGGAGGGTGAGGAATTCGTCGCGCTCGAAGCATGCGACGTCGACCGGGTGCCGGCGCCCTTCCGCGATCCCCACGGCGGCCTGCACCTGTTGGCGCTGCGCATTCCTGCCCGCGATCGGCACGCCTGGGAACGGCACCTGGACAAGAGGGGGATCCAGATCGTCCACCGCACGCGCTGGACGCTGTACTTGCGAGACCCGGAGGGGAACCGCATCGGTCTCTCCCACTACCCGGACGAGGTCTAGGCGCCGCCATGGCCCTCTGGACCCAAGGCGACGGCATGACGGGCAGGGAGAGCCTCCTCGTCCGCCGGCTCATCGACCAGGGAATCCGCGATCCGCGGGTGCTCGCCGCGTTCGCCCGGGTGCCGCGGTCCTTCTTCGTGCCCGAGGAGTCGCAGGCCGAGGCCGAGGCGGACCGCCCGCTGGACATCGGCTGCGGACAGACGATCTCGCAGCCCTACGTGGTCGCCGCGATGGCCGAGGCGCTGGAGCTGACGGGGCGGGAGCGGATCCTCGAGGTCGGCACGGGCTCCGGGTACGCGACCGCCATCCTGGCGGAGATGATGCCGGTGAACGCCTCCATCCGGAGCATCGAGATCCTCCCGGAGCTGGCCGACCGTGCCCGCCGCGTCCTGCGGGAGCTCGGCTACGGGAACGTCGAGGTGAGAGTCGGGGACGGCGCGCTCGGCTGGCCCGAGGCGGCCCCGTTCGAGGCCATCCTGGTCTCGGCGGCGCCGCGCGAGGTGCCGCCCGCCCTGCTCGATCAGCTCGGGCCCGGAGGACGGCTGGTCCTGCCGGTGGGCCCTTCTCCGGAGCAGCAGGAGCTGCAGCTCTGGAGAAGGGTGCCTTCGGGGGGCCTGGAGAAGCGCGGGCTCATGCAAGTGCGATTCGTCCCGCTGATCGGGTCGTCGAAGCGCAGCGTGCACTGAGGCTCGCCGCAGGGAGCGTTCGATGCAACAGGGCGGCGTGCAGACGTTGCAGCTCGTCGTCATCCTGCTGCTGCTCTTCGTGGTGGTGTTCGGCGCCCTCGCGCGGAAGCTGGCGACGCCGTACCCCCTGGTGCTCGTCATCGCCGGCCTGGCCCTCACCTTCATCCCCGGGATCCCGCGGATCACCCTCGACCCGGACCTGATCTTCTTCGTGGTGCTGCCGCCGCTCTTGTTCGCGGGAGCCTGGACGACCTCCTGGCGCGACTTCTCCTACAACCTGGTCAGCATCCTCTCGCTGACCATCGGGCTGGTCGCCTTCACCGTCCTGGGCGTTGCGTTCACCGCCCGGTGGTTGTTCGCCGGCTTCGACTGGCGGCTGGGGATCGTCCTGGGCGCAGTGGTCGCACCGACCGACGCGATCGCCGCGACCAGCATCGCCCGGCGGCTCGGGCTTCCCCGGCGCATCGTGGACGTGCTCGAAGGGGAAAGCCTGCTCAACGACGCCACCGGCCTGTTGGCCCTGGAGTTCGGCATCGCCATGGTGGTGTACGGGCAGACCCCGGGGATCGGCGCTGCGGCACTGCGGCTCTGCTGGCTGAGCGCCGGCGGGATCGGCATCGGCCTCCTCATCGGACGCCTGGTGGGTTGGCTGGAGCTGCACATCGACGATGCGCCGATCGAGATCACCATCAGCATCCTGGTGCCGTATGCGGCCTATCTCGCCGCGCAGGCGGTCCGCGCCTCGGGCGTCCTGGCGGTGGTGGCCTCCGGCCTCTACTTGAGCCGCCAGAGCACCCGGTTCTTCTCGCCGCCGGTGCGGATCCAGGCTTACGCGGTGTGGAACGCCCTCTCCTTCATCCTGAACGGCGCGGTCTTCGCCCTGGTGGGGCTGGCGCTGCCGTACGTGCTGGCCGGCATCCGCGGTCAGTACGGGCTGCCCAGCCTCCTCCTGTACGGAGCGTTGTTCAGCGCGGGGGTCGTCCTGCTGCGGCTGCTCTGGGTGTTCCCGGGCGCCCGGATGGCCTACTTCATCCGCCGGCGGCTGCTCGGTCAGAAGGAGCAGACTCCGGGGGCGCGGTCGCTCATCGTGGTCGGCTGGACGGGCATGCGCGGAGTGATCGCGCTCGCCGCCTCGATGTCGCTGCCGCAGACGCTCTCGGACGGCAGCCCCTTCCCGCAAAGGAACCTGATCATCTTCCTCACCTTCTGCGTCATCGTCGTCACGCTGGTCGGTCAGGGGCTGAGCCTGCCGGCGGTGATCCGGGCGCTGGGTCTCGCGGGCGACCAGGGCGCCCGATTCGAGCTCCTGGAGGCGCGGCGGATCGTGCTCGAGGCGGCGCTCCGGCGCATCGAGGAGGCGCGCGGGAAGGACGATCGGCGGTGGGCAGGGCTCTATGACGACCTGGCGCAACATTACCGCGCGCGCCTGGAGGCGTTGTCGGGGTCGCGGGAGGGAAAGGCCCCCGACGCGTATCGCAAGGACAGCGAGCTCGAGCGCGAGCTGCTGCAGGTCGAGCGCGAGACCGCCATCCGGCTGCGCAACGAAGGACGGATCAGCGACGACGTGCTCCGCCAGATCGAGCAGGACCTGGACCTGCGCGAGGCGCGGCTCATGGGCGGCCTGGAACGAGATGCGGTAGGCTCCAGTCCATGACGGACTGGCGGGAGCACGGGGTCCGCATCGTCCATTCCGACGAGTTGGACTTGAACACGGCCCAGACGCCGGGCATGTCCCGCGCTGCCGCGATCGACCACGCGCGCACCGGCGCCCGCAAGCTCTGGGCGGGCACCGTGACCATCCATGCGAGCGCGAAGACGGGTGCGCATCACCACGGGGAGCTGGAGAGCATCATCTACGTGGTGAAAGGGAGGGCGCGGATGCGCTGGGGCGACCGGCTCGAATACGCCGCGGAGGCCGGGCCGGGCGACTTCATCTTCGTTCCGCCCTTCGTGCCGCACCAGGAGATCAACGCGGCCGACGAGCCGCTGGAGTGCGTGCTGGTCCGCAGCGGGCAGGAGCCGGTGGTGGTCAACCTGGACATCGAGGGGGTCGAGCAGCCGCAGGCGGTGGAGTGGGTGGACGCGATCCACCGGAGGCGCAGGTAGGTCAAGGGCCCGGTCCCCTCGTTCCCGGTTGGGTGCCGCGCCGCCGCCGCGCTAAGCTGATCCGATGCCCGCCTGCCCCGTGTGCGAGAGCGACAATCCTCAGACCGCCGTGGAGTGCGCGAGCTGCGGCCGGGTCCTGCGCAGGCCCACCGAGGTCCCCGGTTTCGCTCCGCCGCTCGACGGGCTGGAGCAAACCCTGCACGCTCCCGCCGAGGCGGCCGTGGATCGCGTCCCCGACCTGGAGCAGACCGCGCTGGCGCCGCCCTCTTTGCGAGCGCCCGAGGAGCGGCTCGCGGTCGAACGGACGGCGCACGAGGCGGACGGCGCGGCCACGAACTGGACGCCGGGGCCGCTGGAGGTGGAGAGCGGCCGTGACGAGGATTCCGGTCCGCGCACCGCGCCGCCCGTCGATTCGGGTGCTTGCCCCTGGTGCGGGGCTGCCTCCACTTCCGCGATCTGCGACTCGTGCGGGCGGCACCGCGCGCGTTACTTCGCGCAGCCGATGCCTCCGCCCGACTCGCAGGCGCCGGAATCCGACTCCATCCTCTGCCCGGCTTGCTTCGCCCGCGTCGCGGCCGGCGCGCGCTGCGCCGAGTGCGGCGTACCGCTGCCGCTCCGCGGCGTCTGACCCTTTGTCACCCGAGCCTTCCAGCCGACCGATTGACTTTGTCAGAGTCCGCACGCCATAGAGAGCCGCCGATGGTCCACCGGCACGGCACCGACGAGCTCGAGGCCGAGATGAGGCGGCTGCACGACGCTGCCCGCAAGCGCCGGTCGGTCGACGGATTCGCGCGCGCCGCGGTGGAAGCGTTCGTCTGGGCCGTCTTGACGGGCGTGTGCGCCAAGCTGGTCCGGGATTCCGCGAGGCTGCCCCTGTTCTTCTATCCGCTGGGGGTGCTGGACGCCTGGCTGCTGTGGGATTCGGCCCGCTGGTATCGCCGCGCCCGGGCCCAGCTGCGGCTGGAAAGCGCGGCGCTGCGCCGGCTGCGCCAGGTCCGGGCCGAGCTGGGGATCGATCCGTCGCCGGAGGAGAGGCCGTGAGCGCGCAACCCGGGCGCTTCATCGTCTTCGAGGGCCTCGACGGGGCCGGCACCACCACCCAGGCGCAGCTCCTCGCCGAGAAATTGCGCGGCCGGGGTCGCACCGTCCACCTCGCCCACCAACCCAGCGAAGGCCCGGTGGGGTTGCTCGTCCGCCAGATCCTGGCCGGGCGAGCCGCCACGCCTCATGTCGACGGCAAGCTAGGCGTGGTGGACGAGCGGGTGATGGCGTTGCTCTTCGCCGCGGACCGCCTCGACCATCTGGCCGCGCAGATCGAGCCGCGCCTCGCCCGCGGAGAGGACGTCATCCTCGACCGGTACAGCCTGAGCTCGCTGGCGTACCAGGGGGCGACCGTCTCGCACGATTTCATCCAGGCGGCGAATCGGTACGCCCGCAAGGCCGACTTGACGCTGTTCTTGTACGTGCCTGCCTCCATCGCGCTCGACCGGGTGAAGCAGCGGGGAGCCAAGCTGGAGCGGTACGAGACCCCGCAGCAGATGCAACAGATCGAGCGAGAGTACAATCGGCTGGTGGGGACCCTGGCCAGCGTGGTGTCCATCGACGGCACGCGGCCGATCGCCGAAGTCGCGGAAGCTTGCGCAAGCGCGGTACAGCAACAGTTGGGGTAGGGGGAAATGGCCGGTCCATTTGCACAGCGCGAGAGCGTGCTCGGCGAGCTGCAGATCGTGCGCAAGATCCGGGAGACCGTGCGCCGTTGGTGGGGGATCGAGCTGTCCTTCACCGACGCCAAGGGCTTCGTGGTCGAGCACGGCAAGGGGATCCTGATCCCGCCGTCGAACCGCACCTGCACCGCCTGCCTGGGAGACCGGGTCGGCTTCCAGCGCTGCAACGAGAGCATCGAGAAGGCGGTGAAGCAGTTCGGCAGCGACCCTGCCCCGGCGCGGCTCCTGGGCCCCTGCCACATGGGCCTGGAGATCGTGGCCGCGCCCATCTCCTACGGTGGCGAGCGGCAGGGGTCGCTCTTCGCCTGCGGCTTCGTGGTCGCGGAGAAGGCCGAGGCGGCCCGTCCCCACGCAGTGGAGACCACGCAGCGGCTGCAGCTCCCCGTCATCCAGCCGCAGGAGGCGTTCGACACCATCGCCCGGATCGACGCGCGCGACGTGCCGCGGCTCAAGGACCTGATCGACACCACGGTGGAGGAGATCGCCGCCTACCAGAACGCGGTGGCCGAGCGGGAGCGCAACATCCAGGCCCTGCGGCGCGAGCTGACCGGCCGCTACCGCTTCGCCGACATCGTGGGGAAGAGCGCCCCGATGCAGCGGCTGTACGCGCTCCTCGACAAGCTGGTGGGCTCCGACATCACGGTGCTGGTCACCGGAGAGAACGGCACCGGCAAGGAGCTGATCGCCCGCGCCCTGCACTACAACGGTCCGCGCAAGGACAAGGCATTCGTCGCCACCAACGCCTCCGCGCTGAACGACAACCTGCTCGAGAGCGAGCTGTTCGGGCACGTGAAGGGGGCCTTCACCGGCGCCGGGCGCGACAAGACCGGCCTCTTCAAGGTGGCCGACGGCGGCACCTTCTTCCTCGACGAGGTGGGCGACATGTCGCCCGCCATGCAGGTGAAGCTCCTGCGCGTCCTGCAGGAGGGGACCTTCGTGCCGGTGGGCGCCACCAAGCCCGACCGCGTCGACGTGCGGGTCATCGCCGCCACCAACCGCGATCTGCGCGAGATGGTCGCGCGCCGCCAGTTCCGCGAAGACCTCTTCTACCGGCTGCACGTGGTGAACATCGAAGTGCCGCCGCTCCGGCAGCGCAGCGACGACCTCCCCCTGCTCACCAGCCATTTCCTCCAGCAGGCGGGGGAGCGGACCAGCCGCCCGGTGAAGCGGCTGCACCCGGACCTCTTGCGCAGCTTCTACGAGCGGCGCTGGCCGGGGAACATCCGCGAGCTGGAGAACGAGATCGAGCGGCTGGTGGTCCTCTCCGGAGACGCGGAGGTCATCCCGCCGGAGCTGGGGCAGCACGGGCGCGCCACGCCGCAGGAGGGCTCGATCGGCCGGTTCGCGGCGCTGGTCGAGCAGGGGCTTGGCAGCGATCTGGCCACCGCGGTCTGCCAGTTGGAGAAGGACCTGATCGCGCTGGGGCTGCGCGAGACGCGGGGCAACAAGTCGCGGCTGGCGGCGCGCCTGGGAGTGTCGCGCACGACCCTGATCAAGAAGATCCGCGAGTACGGCCTGGACCAGACCGACCCGGGGCGGACCAATCCGGGGGTCGAAGATTGAGCACAGCCGCCATCGTCGTGATCGGCAACGAGATCCTCTCCGCCAAGGTGTCCGACGAAAACGGCCCCTGGCTCTCGCGCGAGCTGCGCGGCCTGGGAGTCGAGGTACGGCGCATCGAGACGGTCCCCGACGAGGTGCCGGTGATCGTGGACTCGCTCCGGCGTGGGCTGGAGTCGGCGAAGTGGGTGTTCACCAGCGGCGGCATCGGGCCCACCCACGACGACGTGACCATCGCGGCGGTGGCCCGCTGCTTCGGCCGACGCGTGGTCGCGGACCAGCGCATCCTCTCCGCGCTGCAGTCGCACCTGGGCGACCGCCTCAACCCGGCGCTGCGCCGCCTCGCCGACGTTCCGGAGGGCGCGACCGTCGACTGGTCTCCCGGATCGCTGTTCCCGGTCGTTTCCGTCGACCGCGTCGCCGTCCTGCCGGGACCCCCGACCCTGTTCAAGGAAGGATTCGGCCGCATCCGCGACCGGTACCGTGGGGCGCCGATCTTCACCCGCGCGCTCTACTTCGGCATCGGCGAGGGCGTCCTGGCCGAGCACCTCGACGCGGCGGTCGCGCGCTTCCCCGCGGTCTCGATCGGAAGCTACCCCCGCTTCGACCAGGCGGACCACCGCGTCAAGGTGACGTTCGACGGGCGGGACGAGTCGGAGGTCCGCAAGGCCGCCGAATTCCTCCGCGACCGCGTCCCCGCCAGCGCGCTGCTGCGGGAGGAGTAGGGCTCCGGAGATCGTTTGCGAAGGGCGCGCGTTGAAGGATGGAACCTGTGGAGGTTCCCATGCGCCGCCTGGTCCTCTGTACCACCCTCTGCGCTCTTCTCTCCGCTCACGCGCCCGCTGCCGCCTCGCCGGCCGAGCCCGACATGCGCCGCCCTCTGGACTGGCTGGTCGCCGCCCAGAACGACGACGGAAGTTGGGGCGACGGCGCCAAGGATCCCCACCCCGACGTCGCCACCACGGCGCTCGCGGGCGTGGCTCTCCTGCGATTGGGTCACACAGGCTCGCGCGGCCAGTACCAGGAACAGACGCGGCGGGCGGTAGCCTACGTGGCGGCCGCGGTGGAGCGCGCGCCTCAGGACGAGATCGCCATCAACCCTCCCGGCACGCTTCCCCAGCGAAAGCTGGGCCGCAACATCGACACCTTCGTCGCGGCGCAGTTCCTCGCCGAAGTGCTGCCCACCCTGCGCGGGCCGTTGCAGGCGCGCGCCGAACGGGCCCTGGGGTCGGTGGTAAGGCGCATCGAACGCGCGCAAGGAAAGGACGGCAGCTATTCGCGCGACGGGTGGGCCCCGCTGCTCGCCTCGGCGTTCGCCAACAATGGGCTCTACGCGGCGCAGCGCGCCGGCGCGGCCGTGGACAAGGACGTGCTCGCCAACGGCCAGGCCGGCCTGGTCGGCAAGTACGATGACAAGACGAAGAGCTTCGGCGTCGCCGATGCGGCAGGGGTCCAGCTCTATTCGGTGGCCGCGAGCATGATCGCCGCCGAGCAGGTGGCGCGGTCCGACGCGCCGGCAAGTCCCGAGCTGAAGCGCCGCGCCGAGGAGGCGCGCAAGGCCGCCACCGCGCAGCTCTCCAACGAAAACGTCCTGCGCGGCTTCGGAACCTACGGAGGCGAGGAGCACGTCTCTTACATGCTGACCGCGGAGGCCAAGGCGGCGTCGGGTGGCGACGAGTGGGCCGGGTTCCGCAAGAGCATCCGCGCGCGGCTGGCCGCCATCCAGCGGGAGAACGGGACCTGGCGCGGGGACCACTGCATCACCAGCACGACTTTCTGCACGGCGGCGTCGTTGATCACGCTGGCGATCGAGCCGCGCACCGGCGGACGCCCGTCGTGACGGGCACAGAAACCCGATCCGCCGCTTACGCCTGCCTGAGCGAGAGGTATGCCTCGCTGACCGCGAAACGGGCCAGGCGGGCCACTTCGGGACGATCCAGCCCGCCGGGGCATTCGGCTCCGACGATGTCGAGGGCTGCCGCAGGATCGCCGCAGATGACCAGGGCGGCGCGCTCGGCCGACTCACGCACGGCGAGCGGCAGCGTGGCCCATACCGGCGAGGGGTCGAGCGCGGCGCGCGCGGCGAGCGGTGCGAGGGCGGCGCGCTCTTCGTCCGGGAAGGCCCTTTCCAAAGCCTCGGCGAGCGCCGGGTCGTGGGGCGGCAGGCCGGAAAAGTCCGTGCCCTGCGGAGCCAGCAGGCGCACCAGCTCGCCGCCCACCTGGGCCAGCCGTTCCGGCGCAAGCTCGGCGACCGGGTGCGTCCCGCGGCGGATGTGCGCCATCGCTCGTGCGTAGAGGAAGCGCTGCTGCCGCGAATGGTGGCGCTTGGGCACCTCCAGCCCGACCAAAAGGCCCGGCGGCTCGGTGGCGGTGGGCAGCACGACCGCAAGCTCGCGCTTGGCGACGTAGAGCACGGGCTCCGCGATGCGCAGGGCCCGCGCGATCGCGGCGCAGATGCGGCGCACCGGGTTGTCGCCCTTCACCCGGTCGCCCCGCCCGGCCATCGCGGTGGGGAAGGCGCGCACGAGCCCGGCAGCCGCGAGAAGCTCGCGCGCGGTGCCCCGGTCGTCGCCGGCGTGGACCCGCTCGTCGTCGGCGACTGAAGGGAGGTCCGCGCGCGGCGGCTGCGCCACGGACTGCTCGTGCAGCTCGGCCTCTTCGGGCGTTGCCGCGCCGAGGCCGACCAGGACCGAGGCGGCGCACACGGCCGCGTCCGTGCGACCCTGCTCCCGCCAGAGCGCAACCAGCGCGTGCAGCGAGTCCGCGGAAATCGGCTCTGCCTCCGCGAACGGCGGCGACGGGGCGGCGGCAGCGTCGGAGGAGGCGGCCGCCGCCAGGTCGGGAGGCTCTTGCGGCGGCACGGGCGGCTCCGCGGCGGGCTCTTCGCCCGGCCGGAGGTGCTGCTCGAGCAGCGCGGCCTCCACCAGCCGGCCCGGCTCGAACGTCGCGTCCGCGGCGCCGCCGCCTTGCACTGCCTGCGCATGCCGCTCCGCGATCCGTTCCGCGACCCTCCGGGCGCCGCGCACCGCCAGCACCGAACCGGGGTCGCCGTCGAGGGCCTGGCGATAGGCGACCGCCGCGGCGTCGAGATGACCTGCGTCCTCGAGCAACTCCCCTTGCTGGAGCGCGAGAGCGGCTCGCGAGGCCCCTTGCGCATATGCGCAGCGGAAGGCTAGGTGCTCGGCCAGGAGCTCCCGCTTTCCGGAGGCGCGCAAGGCCTGATCGACCCGGTCCAGTGCGATGCGGTCCTGCGGATTGAGCGCGAGCGCGCGGCGGTACTCCGCGATGGCCTGGTCTCCCTCGTCCGCCAGCGTGCGGTCGTGCGCCGCCTCCACCCGCAGCAGCGCGGCGCAGCGCGGGTCCTGGCAGCGGCTCGCCAGCCGTCCCCGCAGGTCGGCCCTCTCCAGGCGTGCCTCGTTCGCCGGGTCGTCGCCGATGAGCTGGAGCAGGGCGGCCATCGCTTCCAGGTCGCCGGAGGACTGGGCGAGGATCTGCCGGTAAAGGTGCCGGCCCCTGGGGAGCTGCCCGCAGCGGTGTGCGTACAAGGCCGCGGCCCAGCGCAAGGCCTCGATCCGCTCGGTGGACAGTGGCGAGCGGTGCGCCACCTGTTCGTACGCCTCGGCTGCCTCGGTGAAGCGCCCCGTCCAGGCGTGCAGACGTGCCAGTTGGACCGCCGCATGGGACCCGCCGGGATGGGCCGCGGCGGCTGCCGCGTACAGTTCCGCCGCCCGCTGCGCGTCGCCGGCCCTCCACTCGGCGAACTCGGCCGCGCGGGCGAGCGCCTCCGCGCGAGGGGGACCTTCCGGCACCGCCTCCGCGATCTCCACCAACAGATCCAGCGCCGCCGCGTTGTAGCCGCGCCGGATCTGGAGGCGGGCCAGGCGGCGCAGAACCGCCAGGTCCGGGCCGCCCAGCGAGAACGCCTGCTCCGAGGCCTGCACCGCCTCGTCGAATCGCCCCTGACCCTCGAGGAGCGCGGCGCGCTCGATCTGCAGCGCGGCGGCTCGCGCCGGCTCGGCCGTCCGCGCCTCCTCGGCAAGCAGCTCGATGCGCTCGCCGTCGGGAAGCTGGGGCAGCGCGAGCAAGCCTCGCCGCGCCTGCTCCGACGCCGGGTCTGCCGCAAGCGCCCTGCGGAACAGCTCCAGCGCGCGGGGCTCGTCCGCGGTCGCCCGGGCCAGCTCCGCGGCTTCCACCAGGAGGTCGGCCGCATCGGCCCCTTGCGCCGCTTCGGCGCGAGCCTCGAGGGCGAGCGAGAGCGAAGCCAGGTCCAGCGAGCGCAGCGCGAGCGAGGTCCACCCTTCCAGCGAACGCGGCGTGTTCAGCCCGCGCGCGAGCTCCGCCGCGCGCCGGGCCAGGGACAGCGCGTGGGCGCGCGGGTTGGACGTCCCGTCCGCGGGAGCTGGTACGTCGGAGAGGAGCGCCGCGGCCCGGGCGAGGAGCTCCGCGGCGGGCGCGCGCGGAAGGCCGGCGGCGGCCTGCTCCAGGAGCGATGCCAGCTCGGCGTGGCCGCCGAGGAAGGGTACCGTGCGTTGGAGCAGCCGCAGCGCTCCCTCCGCCGCGGCCCCGCTGGGCGTCAGCGCGAGCGCGTTGCGCGCCATCCGGGCGGCCTCTTCGCGCTGCCCTCCCAGCTCCAGCCAGGCGCCGGCCTCCAGGTAGTTCGCGGCCGCTTCCGCCGGCGAGTGCTCGCCCAGCGTCTCGGCCAGGGAGGCGAACCGCTCGGCCGCGGCGGGCGGGTCGCGCTGCGCCAGCAGGCGCGCGTGCTGCGCGATGGCGGCGGCGTCTCCCGGGTTGTCCGCCAGCGCCTCCGAGAGGAGCTGCTCCTGCTCCAGGGGATCGGTCAGCAGCGCGGCGGCGGCGATCTTCAGATCGGCGCGCTCGGTGGGTTCGACGCTTCCGGTGGCGCGCGCCCGCAGCGCATCGGCCAGATCCGGGGCGCGCTGCTGCTCCGCGAGAGAGGCGCGCAGCGCGAGTAGCGCCCCGTCGCGCCGGTCGTCCTCGAGCGACGTCCGCAGCTCGGCCACCGCCTCGGCCACCTTTCCCAGACGGTGGGCGGCGACGTTCGCGACCACCACCCGCTCGGAGGGCCCGCCCGTCCGATCGGCGCGGTCGCGGCAGAGCCGCAGCACTGCCTCCCAGTCGTTGCGTTCGCGGGACCGCTGGAGGAGCCCGAGCACACCGATGGGATCCTTCGCGTCGGCGGAATGCAGCTTGCGGAGCGCCTCTTCGTGCAGGGCGTCCAGCTCTCCGGCGTCCGGCCGCGCTGCTTGCGGGACGCCCGGAAGGGCGGCGTCCGCCCGCACCTCCTCGACGAGCAGCACCGCGCGGCGGAGGAGCTGCGCCTTCTGCACGTCGTCCCGGATGGCGGCGGCGAAACGGAGCAGAAGGCGCGCGCAAGCCGGCTTGTCGCCGTGCGCTGCCTCCACCGCCGCGGCGAGCAAAGCGGGGTGGTCCGGAGCGAGCTCCAGGGCCCGGTGCACCCGGCGGGCCGCCTCGGCGGGGTCGCCATCCTGCGCCAGGAGCGCCGCCTGGGCGCGGAGCGACTCGGCCCGATCGGCCGGGGAATCCAGCAGCGCCTCCTCGCGCTCGTGCAGCGCGAGCACCTTGTCCAGTTGGCCCGCGGCGAGGAAGAGCTGGCGGGCGGCCTCCAGCGTCGGGCCGTGCTTCGGGTCGAGCTGGAAGGCGTTCTGGTAGCAGACGGCGGCGCTGCGCGGATCGCCCAGGAGATCGCCGTAGACGTGGCCCATCGCGTAGTGCAGGCGGGCGGCCTCCGGGCGTGTGCCGAGCGCCGCGGCCTCCCGGGACAGCTCCTCCAGGGCGGTCCCGGCAGCCTCGATCCCGGCGTCGGTCGGTTCGACCTGCGGGGATGGCGTGGCGCCGTCGGTCGGCATCGGCGCGACAGTACAACGGGCTTGGGGCCCGGACGAAAGGATCGGCCGCCGATCCTCCACGGTAGCCGATTCCGTTGACCGTGATCAGTGAACCCTCTCACGGCGAGCACAAATCGACGGCGGTTTCCGTTTGCTTTTCAGGGGAAGAGTCGGGCGCAGCGGCTGGCGCACTCATCATGAGCCAACGTCCCTGCCGCTGCCTTCCGACAAACTCCCCCTGAAAAGCTAAGGAGACCCACGGTCGTTCGTCCTCGGACGCGGAACGCATCGATTCGTCCTCGAACCAGACCGCCTCGCCCGAGCGAGAAGTGATTGATGATGAGAGCGAGCTCCCCCCTTGTAGAGGCGCCGCAAGGCGCCGGATCGAAGAGCGTGATGTGGCTGGTACCTCGCTCGAATTCAAGCGATCTCTTGGATCACGGTAACCCGGCGGCGCGGCGCGACGCCTGGTCGATCTCGGGGATCATCTCCCGGACGGCCGCGATGTCCCGGTGCAGCTCGCGGTCCTCGGACATGTGGGGTACGCGGCTCCGGATCACCCGGTACGCCGCCTGCACGCCCACACCGGGCTGCAGCGGCAGCCGCAGATCGAGCGCTTGCGCGGCCACCAGGAGCTCGATGGCCAGGCCGCTGCGCGCGTTCTCCACCACGGTCCGCGCCTTGAGGGCCGCGGTCATCCCCATCGAGACGTGATCCTCCCGCCCGGCCGACGAGGGAATGGTGTCCACGCAGGCGGGATGCGCCAGCACCTTGCTCTCCGCGCACAGCGCCGCGGCGGTGACCTGGGCGATCATGAAGCCCGAGTTCAGACCGGAGTTCTCGGCCAGGAACGGCGGGAGTCCCGACAGCGACGGGTTGACCAGCTGCTCGACGCGGCGCTCGCTGATCGCCTGGAGCTGCGCGCAGGCGATGGCGAGCAGATCGAGCGCCTGCGAGACGGGCTGGCCGTGGAAGTTGCCGCCGCTCACCACCAGCTCGCCCGGCACGTCGGGGTGGCCGTGGCCTTCCGCGAACACCAGCGGGTTGTCCGTGGCAGCGTTCGCCTCGGCCGAGAGCACCTCGCGGACGAAGCGGAGCCCGTCGTGCACCGCCCCATGGACCTGCGGCGCGCAGCGCAGCGAATAGGGGTCCTGCACTTTGTCGCACTCCGGGCCCTGGTGGCTGCGCTCGATCTCGCTCCCCGCCAGGAGCGCGCGCAGCTCCGCGGCCACGTCCATCTGCCCCCGCTGCCCGCGGACCCGCTGGATGGCGGCGAGGAACGGCCGGTGCGATCCCTTCAGCCCCTCCACGGTCATGGCGCACGCGACCGAACCGATGCGGAGCACCTGCTCCGCGTCGAGCAGGGCGAGCGCGCCCACCGCCTCCATCGCCTGGGTGCCGTTGACCAGGGCCAGGCCTTCCTTGGCTTCCAGCACCGCCGGCTCGAGCCCCGCCCGGCGCAGCGCCTCGCGCCCGGCCATCCGCTCGCCCCGGAAGAACGCCTCGCCCTCGCCGATCAGCACCAGGGCGAGATGCGCCAGCGGAGCGAGGTCGCCGCTCGCGCCCACCGAGCCTTTCTCGGGGACGACGGGGACGACGTCGCGCTCGAGCAGCGCGACGAGCAGGTCCAGCGTGCTCTCGCGGATCCCGCTGTACCCTCCGGCGAGCACGTTCGCGCGCAGCAGCATGAGCGCGCGGACGGCCGGAGCCGAAAGCGGGGTCCCTGCTCCTGCCGCGTGCGACAGGACCAGGTTGCGCTGCAGCTTGCGCAAGTCGGGGCGCGCGATGGGCACCTCGGCCAGCGTTCCGAAGCCGGTATTCACGCCGTAGGTCGGCACGCCGCTCTCGGCCAGCCGATCGACCATCCGGCGCGCCGCCCGGACGCGCTCGCGCGCCGCGGGGGCGATCTCGACCCGTGCGCCGCCCGCCGCCGCCAAGGCTACCTGCTCCAGGGTGAGCGAGCTGCCGTCGATGACGATGCGCACGGCGACTCTTCTACCATTGTCCAGAACCGGCCGAGTCCACTACTCTGCCGGTCGATGCGGGCGATCTTCTGCGCGGCGGCGGTGCTACTCCTCTGCGGCGCGGCGGCGCGAGCGGACGACACCAGCCCGCCGGTGATTTCGCACTCACCGGTCTCCCGCGGCGAGAAGGGAAAGCACACGCCGGTGTTCGCCAGGATCACCGACGAGAGCAAGATCTTCCCGCAGATCTTCTTCCGCTTCGGCCTCGGCAGCGCCTACGAGAAGCCGATCGACATGAAGCCGGTCAGGGGGCAGAGGAACCAGTGGGGCGGGAACCTCCCGCCTCCGCCGGGGAACGTCATCGAGTACTACATCGAGGCGTACGACGAGTTCGGCAACGGGCCCGCCCGCGCGGGCGACCCAGACCGGCCGTTCCGCATCGAGTTCGGGCCCGTGCAGACCGCGCAGGAACCGACGCTTCCCCTGCCGGGCCCCGCGGCGGCGCCGGCCGGGCGGTCCAGAGGCCGTGTGTGGACGTGGCTGGTCGGGGGCCTGGGTCTGGGGCTGCTCACCGGCGGGATCGTGGCGAACCCGCTCGGCTCCCCCCGGGCCACCGCGCTGGACGTCGCCGGGGGAACGCTGATCGCGGCGAGCGTGGCGCTGTATTTCATCGAGGCGCCGAAGGAGTCTCCAGCGCCGGGCGGCGGCCGCCGCGCGGAGCTGGGGGTGGGCGTCGCTCCGCTTCCGGGCGGCGGCGCCCTGGCGCTGGGGGGCCGGTTCTGACATGGCGCTCATCGTCCAGAAGTACGGCGGTACCTCGGTGGGCGACCTCGAACGGATCCGCAACGTGGCCCGCCGCGCCCTGGCCGCCCGAAAGGCCGGCAACGACGTGGTGGTGGTGGTCAGCGCGATGGCGGGCGAGACCAACCGGCTGCTGGGATTGACCGGCCAGATCGCCCGCCGGCCCAGCCAGCGCGAGCAGGACGTGGTGGTCTCCACCGGCGAGCAGGTCTCGGTGGGGCTCCTCGCCCTGGCCATCCAGGAGCTGAAGGGCAGGGCGCGTAGCTTCCTCGGCCACCAGGTGCGCATCCTCACCGATTCGGCCTTCTCCAACGCGCGCATCCGGAGCATCGACGGGGAGAAGCTGTACGAGAGCCTCAAGCGCAAGGAGATCGCCGTGGTCGCCGGCTTCCAGGGCATAGACGACCAGGGCAACATCACCACCCTGGGCCGGGGCGGCTCCGACACCACCGCGGTGGCGCTGGCGGCCGCACTCAAGGCCGACGCCTGCGAGATCTTCACCGACGTGGACGGCGTCTACACCACCGACCCCAATCTCTGCGCCGGGGCGCGCAAGCTGGATCGCATCAGCTACGAGGAGATGCTGGAGCTGGCCTCGCTCGGGGCCAAGGTGCTGCAGATCCGGTCGGTCGAGTTCGCGATGAAGTACAAGGTGCCCTTGTGGGTGAGGTCCAGCTTCAGCGACGATCCGGGCACGCTGGTCTGCGAGGAGGACAAGGCGATGGAGGAGGTGGTCGTCAGCGGCATCGCGCTGACCCGCGACGAGTCGCGTTTCGTGGTCCGCAGCGTTCCCGACAAGCCGGGGATCGCGGCCAAGATCTTCGGCCCGCTCGCCGAGCTGGGCATCGTGGTGGACGTGATCGTGCAGACGCCTGCACACGAGGACGGGCGCACCGACGTGGCCTTCACGGTGTCCCGCGGCGACGTGGAGCGCGCGAACGAGCAGATGCGCAAGATCGCCAAGCAGATCGGCGCGGGCAAGGTGGAGCACGAGGAGGGCATCGCCAAGGTGAGCATCGTGGGCGTGGGGATGCGCAACCACGCCGGCGTGGCCGCCAAGATGTTCCAGGTGCTGGCCGACGAGGGCGTGAACATCCGGGTCATCTCCACCAGCGAGATCAAGGTGAGCTGCCTGATCGACGAGAAGTACGCCGAGCTGGCGGTCCGGGCGCTGCACACCGCGTTCGGGTTGGACAAGAAGGAAACGTAGCCGTGCTGATTCGGTGTGCGCGCTGCCAGGCGGTCTTCTCCGTCCAGGAGGGGCTGGCCGGGCCGGTCCAGCGGGCGTTCCGGGTCGAGTGCGGGCGCTGCCAGGCCGTGTTCGACGCGCAGTCGGGACAGCTGCCCGAAACGCCGCGCACCTCGTCTCCGCGGCGGATCCCCACCCCGGTGCCGTTCCAGCGGCCCGTGGCGGCGCCGCTCCCCGCCGCGCGGCCGCAGGCGGTCGAGCGGCACGCGACTCCCGAGGAGATGGCGGATCTGGGCCCCCTGCGTGCGCCCATCTACGGCCCGGTGGCGCGGCAGAATCCGTTCACCCGGGGCGGCGCGGTCGCCGCCGTCGCGCTCCTCTCGATCGCCGCGGTGGTGACGATCGTCGCGCTCGGCCGGCCCCGGGAGGCGCGCGACGGCCGCGCCAAGGCGGACCAGGCGATGGAGGCGCTGCTGCTCGACGACGACAAGAGCCTGGAGCTGGCCGCGGCCCTGTTCGGCGAGGCGGCGCGGCTCAGGCCGGCGATCGAGGCAGACCGCGCCTTCGCGCTTCTCCTGCGCGGGTCGGCGCAGCAGGACCTGGCGGAACGACTCGAGCCGCTGTCCAGGACCGACCCGGCCGTCGCGACGGAGCGGGAAGGACTCCTGCGCGAGGGCGCGCGGCTGGTGCAGGAAGGCTCGGCAGCGGCCCAGGCGGCCGTGGAGCAGTCTCCGGAGGAAATCTCCGCGCTGCGGGCGATGGCCTTGTCTTCGGCCTTGACCAGCGGCAATCCGGCGCGCTGGCTCGAGCCCGCGGTGAAGATAGCGCCGGATGACCCCCTGGTGTCGCTCGTGCGCGCCACCGCGGCGCTGGCCGGCGGCCGGACCGGGGAAGCCGAGGAACGCGCCCTCTCCTTCCTCGCGGCGGCCCGGTCCGCCCAGCCCCGGCTGCTCCGCGCCCGGGTGGATGCGGCCGCGCTCGCCGTGGACCGCCACGACCTTGCTTCCGCCCGGCAGGGTCTCCAGGCTGTGGTCCAGGCGAATCCGAGGCACGAACGGGCGAAGCGGCTTCTCTCTTTGGCGCAGCCCTAGGGTAGCTGCGTACTCAGTGGGAACGTCAGTTCCCTCATCCGCCGGCCGAAGCAGGGCCGATCTGGAACACACCTCGGACCGGCCGCGAACAAGCACAGCGGCGCCCTATCGGCGGCGGCTGGGCATGAGGCTTGCTGCACGGGCGGGCATGGTCCCTATCCTCTTCTGGGTCGCGGTGCTGGCGGTCCTGCACACGTACGTCCTCTACCCCTTGCTGCTCATCCTGTTGGACGGTTTCGAACAGGCACGCGGCGCCTGGCGGTACATCTCCGGCTCGGAACGCCGCCGGGCTCCCGCGCAGCTCGGCCTGCCGCATGTGTCGGTGCTCATTGCCGCCCACGACGAGGCTGCCTTCATCGGACGGCGGATCGAGAACCTGCTCTCGCAGGACTACCCCGCCGAACACCTCGAGATCCTGGTCGGCTCCGACGGTTCGACGGACGGGACCGACGCCGTCGTGCAGCACTACGCGGCGCGCGGCGTGAAGCTGTCGCGCGGCGAGCGGGTGGGGAAGGCGGGCGTGCTGGCGCGGCTGATCGCGATGGCCAAAGGCGAGGTGATGGTCCTCACCGACGCCAACACGGAGTTCGAGAAGGACGCAGTCCGCTGCCTGGTCCAACCGCTGCGCGACCCGGCGGTGGGCCTGGTCTGCGGAAGGCTGCGGCTCCACTCGCCGCTGGGCGCGCCCATCGTGGAGAGCGCCTACTGGAAGCTGGAGAGCCTGCTCAAGATGTACGAGTCGCGCCGTGGATGCGTGATGGGCGCCAACGGCGGCATCTACGCGGTCCGCAAGCACCTCTTCCCGCCTCTGCCCGCCGGCACCGTGGTGGACGACTTCGTGGCGGCGCTGCGCGTGCTGCAGAGCGGCTACGAATTGCGGTACGAGCCCGAGGCGGTCGCGCACGAGGAGGCCGCGCCCGGGCACGCCGACGAGTACCGCCGCCGCGTGCGCATCGCCGCCGGCGGCTTCCGTGCGCTCTCCCAGTTCCGCGACCTGCTCGCGCCGCGACACGGGTTCACCGCATTCGCGCTCTGGTCGCACAAGGTGCTGCGCTGGCTGGTGCCGCAGGCGCTCCTGGTCGCGCTGGTGACCAACGCGCTGCTGGCGCCGCGCTCTGCGCTGTACGCGCTTTTCCTGCTCGGGCAATGCGGGGTGTACTCGCTGGCCGCGCTGGGCCTGTTGGGCACTAGCCCGCGGCACCTGCGCAAGTTGACCGATCCGGCGGCGCACTTCGTGGAGATGAACGCGGCGCTGCTGGTGGGCTTCTTGCGCTTCAGCCGCGGCACGCAGGGGCAGACCTGGACCCGCACGGAGCGGGCCAAGGCAGCTTGAAGCTCAGCCGCCGCCGCATCGGCGGCGCGGTGCAGACGCTGGTGAGCAGGCACGAGTCCGGCGTCCAGCTCGGGGTTGAAGCGGCGGGCGACGCTGAAGACGCCGTGTGGGGCGGCGAAGTCGACCACCTCGGCGTCCTTGAAGACGTAGATGCCTAGCCTGAATCCTGGGATGCGTGGTGGGGCCATGGCGCTCTCCTTTGCTGGGGCGCATTCTGGCGCAGCGCCGTCCCTTACCGGAGTCGCGGGGCAGAAGAAAGGCCCGGCTGTCTCACTTCAGCCGGGCCAGATGGTGACCCCAACGGGATTCGAACCCATGTTTGAGGCGTGAGAGGCCTCCGTCCTAGGCCACTAGACGATGGGGCCGCCTTTCAAGTCCTCGCTCCCCCGCGCCTCTGACCCGCGGGACCCCCCAATATGGTTGGGGGACTAGGATTCGAACCTAGATAGTAGGAGTCAGAGTCCTACGTCCTGCCGTTAGACGATCCCCCAGCGAAAGGGAAGCGGTAGGTAGCCGAACGTCCCCGGGGTGTCAAGGATTCCCACTCTTGCGGGGGCGCGGTTGCTCCGCCTTGCGGGGAGGCATCGGCGGGGACGGTTCGTCGGGTTTTTCGACCTTGCCCATCACGAAGACCCGCACTTCGCCGCGCGGGGTTTCGTACAGGTTGGCGCCCTCCCACTCGGCCGGGGACGAGTTGGAGATGTGCATGGCGCGGACGCCGGACTGGTTGCGCAACGTGCGGCGAGGGAACTTCCCGGGCGGGTAGGTGGCCCGGTAGAACTTCACCGCCTCGTCCCAGGCCTGGGGCAGGCGGTAGCGGTCCTCGTCCACCTTGACCGCGCCGTCCGGGAGGAAGAAGCCGCGCGCCTTGAAGCCGCCGGCCGCGTGCGCGGGCGAGGCGATCGCGAGAAGGCCGAACAGAGCGATCAGGTTACGCATGGTCATCCTCCGGTCCACTGAAGCGCCGCGTCGATGCGCGCCAGCGCCTCGTCGCGGCCGAGCAGCACGAGCGTCTCGAACAAGGGTGGGCTCACCGTGGTCCCCGTCACCGCCACCCGCACCGGCTGGGCGAGCTTCCCCAGCCCGAGCCCGCGCTGCGCCGCGAGCTCGCGGAAAGCCTGCTCGAGCGCCTTGGGGCCCTCGCCGATGCGGCGGGCGACCAGATCGCGCGCCTCGGCCAGGAGCGGGCGCGACTCCGGCGTCAGGTTCTTCTTCGCGGCGGCCTCGTCGAAGCGGACGCCGCGCTCGAAGAAGATGCGCGCTTGCTCGGCCATCTCCACCAACGTCTTGGCGCGCTCGACGATGGGCGGCAGTACGCGCGCGAGCCGCTCCGGATCGGCCTGCACGCCGCGCTGGGCGAGGAGCGGCGCGACGTGCCGGGCCAGCTCCGGCACCGGCGTGTTCTTGATCCACTGCTGGTTGAGCCAGAGCAGCTTCTCCGGGTTGAACACTCCCGCGGTGGCGCCGACGTGCTCCCAGTCGAACTTCTCGATCAGCTCCGGGATGGTGAAGATCTCCTGATCTCCGTGCGACCAGCCGAGCCGCGCCAGGTAGTTGAGCAGCGCGCCCGGCAGATAGCCCTCGTCGCGGTACTGGAGCACGCTGACCGCTCCGTGGCGCTTCGAGAGGCGCTGCTTGTCCGCGCCGAGGATCATCGGCAGGTGCGCGAAGACGGGGACCGGGTAATCGAGCGCGCGATACATGAGGATCTGGCGGGGCGTATTCACGACGTGGTCGTCGCCTCGCGCGACCAGCGTGATCTGCATGTCGACGTCGTCGACCACGGCGCCGAAGTTGTAGAGCGGCAGTCCGTCCGCGCGCAGGATCACCTCGTCTTGCAGCTCCTTGTGCTGCGTGGTGATCGGTCCCTTGACCAGATCCTGGAAGGTGGTCTCGCCGGTGTCCGGCATCCGGAAGCGCACCACTCCGCCGGGGGTACCGAACGGGATCCCCTTGTTGCGGCACGTCCCGGGGTACCGGAACGCCCGCTTCTGTCTCGCCGCCTCCTCGCGCAGGCGATCCAGCTCCGCCTTGGTGCAGGTGCAGACGTACGCGGCGCCCTTCGCGATCAGCTTCTTCGCGTACTCCTCGTATTTCTTCAATCGCTGCGACTGATAGTACGGGCGGTGTGGCCCCTCGATCCCGGGTCCCTCGTCCCAGTCGAGCCCCAGCCAACGCATCGCATCGACGATCACCTGCTGCGACTCGACGGTGCTGCGCGCGACGTCGGTGTCCTCGATGCGGAGGATGAACGTGCCCTTCTGCTGCCGCGCCCACAGCCAGTTGAACAAGGCGGTGCGCGCCCCGCCGATGTGCAGGTACCCGGTGGGGGACGGAGCGAAGCGCACTCGCGGAGATCTGGCCGGCATGGGGCAGGCGCCATAACAAAGGAGGCGTCCCGGGGCAACCGCCGCTACCATCCGGGGCATGGCATCCGAGGGCCCGCTCGTCGTCGCGACCTTTTCGCTTCCCACCGAGGCCGAGATGGCGCGCGAGCTGCTCGAGCAGAACGGGATCGACGCGACCCTCCGCGACGCCGGCTTCCTCGGCGTCCAACCCTGGCTCAGCAACGCCCTGGGCGGCGTGAAGCTAGTCGTCCCCGCCGAAGACGCCCGGCGCGCCCGCGATCTCCTCGCCTTCGCCGGCCTGGCAGCCATCTTTCCCCGGGCCGTCGAGGACGACTGACCTCCGCGCAGTCCGGTGAATCCCTCTCGGCTCCGAGATCCAGGGGAACTCCCGGCCCTGTACAAGTTGGGGGGGAGCTCCCGGCGCGCGGATCTGTACAGCTCGTACAGGTCGGTGCCGGGGGGATCCTCCCCGGCGTTGTACAAGTCGGCAGATGAAGGCCAATGAGGCCCGCCGCGGCGAGCCGCTGCAGTCGAGCTAGATCCCCCCGCGCAGGTAATCCCTCCCTACCGGCCTCGCCGCCTGTCGCGTACAGTGCGCGCCCCATGCACGTCCTGATCGCGCTGATCGTCGCAGCGCCTGCGGTGTCGACGCAGGGGGCGGTGGCCAGCGGGCATCCCCTCGCCAGCGAGGCGGGGGCCGCGATGTTGAGACACGGCGGGAACGCGATGGACGCGGCGGTGGCCACGGCGTTCGCGCTGGCGGTGATCGAGCCGCAGTCGAGCGGCATCGGAGGGGGCGGGTTCGCGCTGGTGTATCTCGCCCGCGAGAAGAAGGTGCAGGTCGTCGACTTCCGCGAAGTAGCGCCCGCCGCCGCGACTCCGCAGATGTACGTGCAGGACGGGAAGGCGCGGGAGGACCTGGCGCGCGCGGGGCCGCTCTCCGTCGCCGTCCCGGGTGCGGTGCGCGGGTACGTCGAGCTGCTCAAGCGCTTCGGCAAGCGGCAGCTGCTCGAGGTGCTCGGCCCGTCCATCGAGTTCGCCAGCAGCGGATTTCGCGCGTATCGCGCGTACGTGAACGCCGCCGACTACCGGCGCGACTGTCTCGCGGCCGATCCCGAGGCCTCGCGCATCTTCCTGCGCCGGGGGCGGGACGGGCAGCTGCACGCGCCCGCGCCGGGAGATCGCCTCATCCAGCCCGACCTGGCGCGGACGCTGAAGGCCATTGCCCTGCGCGGCGCGGACGCCTTCTACAAAGGCGACGTCGCACGCCGCATTGCCGCGACCGTGAAGTCGGGCGGCGGCATCCTCACCGAGCAGGACCTCGCTGCCTTCAAGGCGCGCGACCGCGAGCCCATCGAGGGCACCTACCGGGGCTACCGGGTGGTCAGCATGCCGCCGCCGTCCTCCGGCGGCATGATCCTCATCGGGCTGCTCAACACCCTGGAGCGCGACGATCCGACCGCGGGAGGCTACAAACCGGAGCCATTCCTGCACGTGATGGTCGAGGCGGAGAAGCGGCTGTACGCGCAGCGCGAGGGGTGGGGCGATCCGGACTTCAACCCAACCATGGCGGAGATCGCCCGCAAGATCGTCTCCAAGGACTTCGCCCGCACGCTGCGGGACTCGATCGGCGATCGCGCCACCGCCGCGCAGCAGATCGCAGGTGCGCACGAAGGAGCGAACACTACGCACATCTCGGTGGTGGATGCTCAAGGGAACGCCGTGGCGCTCACCACCACCGTCAACGAGCCCTTCGGCTCGTGCGTCGTCGCGCAGGGCACCGGCGTCCTGCTCAACGACGAGATGGACGACTTCGCGGTGGCTCCCGGAGTGGCGAACGCCTTCGACCTGCGCGGCGGGACCGAGAATGCGCCCGGCCCCGGCAAGGTTCCACTCTCCTCGATCGCGCCCACGCTGGTCTTCACGCCGGGCGGCGAGCTGCGGCTGGTGCTCGGATCAGCCGGCGGATCCACCATCCCGACCACCATCGCGCAGGCCATCATCCACGTCATCGATGAACGGATGCCCATCGATCGCGCGCTCGCTGCGCCGCGCATCCACCACAACTTGTTCCCCGACGCGATCCGCGTCGAGCCTGAGGGGTTGGAAGCGTCGACCGCTCAAGCCCTGGAAGCCCGCGGTCACCACATCGAATACCGCCCGCGGCCGTGGGCCAAGGTGTCGGCCGTCGAGGTGGATCCCGAGACCGGCTGGCGCATCGCCGCGGTGGACGCCTCCTTCGACGGCGGCGGGGCCGCCCAGTAGATGCCGGTCACGTGGGAATCTCTCCTGGTCGCGGCGCTCTTGGTGCGGCCGCGCGGGCGCGCAGGAACCATAGGGCGAGCGCCAGGGCGACGGCCGCCGCGAGGACCGCCGCCGCGGCGTGCGCGTCGCGCAGCCAGGCGGCCGCTACGCATGCCCCTAACGCGAGCCGTCCCAGCTCCACCGCCGGAGCCCAGCGGCGCCGCTCCATCAGCCCGCCCCAGCCGAGCAGAGTGAGCAGCACCAGCGAGGCAAGCGCGATCTGCAACGGAACGGAAAGCGTGAACTCGGTGAAGAGAAGCCAGGTCGTTCCGGCGATGGCCAGGATCAGGTTCGCCGCCAGGTACCCCACGAGCCCGGCGGGGATCGCCGGGTCGTGCTTGCGCTGCGCGGAGCGCGTCACCTCCGGCGCTTCGATGCGCACTCCGCCGGGCTTCCAGTCGGGTCCCTTCCACCAGACGCGCAGCCGGTCCATGCCGCGCGCCTCGCGGGACGTGCGCCAGAGCGCCGCCCAGGCCTGCAGCTGCGCCCAGAGCGGGTTGAAGCTCGCCAGCGGCTTCACCAGCCCGAAGACCGTCTGTTCCCGCTCCTCCTGGAAGGTGCCGAAGAGCCGGTCCCAGATGCACAGGGTGGCCGCGTAGTTCCGGTCGAGGTAGCGCGGATTGATGGCGTGATGCACGCGGTGCTGCGACGGCGTGTTGAAGGCGCGCTCGTACCAGCCCAGCTTCCCGACCAGCTCGGTGTGGATCCAGAATTGGTAGAGCGTGGAGAACGACTCCACGGTGGCGAAGACCACCGGCGGCACGCCGATCAGCGCGAGCGACAGGTGGAACGGCCAGATGGTCCACACCGACAGGACCGCCTGCCGGAGCGCCACCGCCAGGTTGTAGTCCTCGCTCTGGTGGTGCACCACGTGCACCGCCCAGAGGAAGTTCACCCGGTGGCTCAGGCGGTGCCACCAGTAGTAGATGAAGTCCACCGCGAAGAACGCGACCAGCCAGGCTGCCGGCCCGTGCAGGGACCAGAAGCGGTGCTGGTAGAGCCAGAGATAGCCCGCTCCGAGCAGGCCGACGGCGAAGACGAGCAGCACTTGCTGGGTCATCCCGCAAGAGAGGTCCACCAGCGCGTCGTTGAACCGGTACACGCGCGCGCCGCGCCGCCCGGCGACCCACAGCTCCACCCCCATCAGGAGGAAGAAGAACGGGATGGCCAGCGCGATGTAGTTCGTCATGCGGCGCTCGCATTGTACGCCTTCTTGGTAGGATGGCGCGGCGCGCTCCTCGGGTGGGCGCTGCAAGGAGGCAACCGTGCCGCACGACCTCCGCCACGATCTGCTCGAGCTGCCCTGGGTCGACGTCAAGCGCTGGCTGGAAGTCACCGACGTGGTGCTGGTGCCGATCGGCAGCTGCGAGAAGCACGGGCCCCACATTCCGCTCGGCACCGACAGCTACGTGACGATCGAGGCGGTCAGGCGAGCCGCCCGCTTGAGCGACGTCCCGCACTCGCCGCTCGTCCCGATCGGCTTCTCGCCCCACCACATGGGCGAGCCGGGGTGGGGGACGGGGACGATCAGCCTCCCAGCCGACACCTTCCGCGACGTGCTCTGGGGGATCGGCAAGAGCCTGATCTACACCGGGTTCAACAAGCTGATCTTCGTCTCGCACCACGGCTCGAACTCGCGGCCCATGGAGGAAGCGCTGCGACGGCTGCGCTTCGAATGCGGTGCGTTCACCGCCTGGTACAAGACGCCCACGGAGCGTGAGACCACCGTGCTCAAGGAGGTCCTCGAGGGCCCGCCCGAGGAGACGCCGGGATGGCATTCGGGGGAGCTGGAGACGGCGGCGATGATGGCCTACGCGGAGGACTACCAGCTGCCCGGCGCCGTCCGGATGGAGCGCGCCAAGGCGGATCGAGCCCACGCTCCCCGGTGGATGGGCCCGGCGTTCAGCAAGAGGGACGGCATGGGCACGGTGATCTTCCGGAACTCGGAGAACATCTTCGTGCCGATGAACCACCACGAGTATTGCGACACGGCCACGATCGGCAATCCGCTGCGCAACACCAGCGCGGAGAAGGGCCGGCGGATCTTCGAGAAGATGGCGGCGCACCTGGCCGGCTTCGTCGACGAGGTGAAGAAGATCGAGGTCCGGGTCCCCGACGACAAGCGCGACTGGCCCAATCGAGGGTGGTTCTAGGCGCCGCAGGCAGCCATGAGCGACGCTGCGCAGATCGTCGTCCTGGCCACGCTGGACACCAAGGAAAGCGAGGCCGCCTACGTGGCCGACCTGCTTCGGCGCTCCGGACACCGGCCTTGCCTGATGGACACGGGCTTCAGCCAGCCGCCCGCATCCCGGCCGGACGTCGACCGGGAGCAGGTCGCGCGCGCCGCCGACGTCGATCCGGCATCGGTTCGGCTGCTCCCCCGCGAGGAAGCAATCCGGAGGATGGGAGAGGGCGCGGGCGCGCTTCTCGCACGGGGTGCTGCGGAAGGGCGCTACACCGGCGTCATCGCGCTCGGAGGCAACCAGGGGACGGCGATCGCCGGCATCGCCTTCCGGCGGCTTCCGTTCGGCCTTCCGAAGGTCGCCGTGTCGACGGTCGCCTCGGGGGATCTGCGCCCCTATTTCGGCCACAAGGACGTCGCCGTGTTCTTCTCGGTGGCCGACATTCTCGGCGGGCCGAATCTGATCAGCCGCCCCGTTCTCGAGGCGGCGACGGCCGCCATCGCAGGCATGGTCGTTGCCGCGCGGGGCTCCGTGCGCGGCTCGCAGCGCGCGATCGCCGTCACCGCTTTCGGCAACACCCACGGAGCCGTCACCGCGGTGCATGCTCTCCTCCGCGAGCGCGGCCGCGAGGTGGTGGCGTTCCACGCCTCCGGCGCCGGCGGCTCGGCCATGGAGGAGCTGATCGAGACGGGCCTCTTCGAGGGCGTGCTCGATCTCACCACACACGAGCTCGCCGCCGAGATTTGCAGCCAGGACGTGTACGCGCCGACCCGCCCGGGAAGGCTCACCGCCGCCGCCCGGCGTGGCCTGCCGCAGGTGGTGGCTCCGGGCGGCCTCGACTACTTCTGTTTCGGCGCGGCCGACACCATCCCCGAAGCGTACCGGGGCAGGGCGACCCACCGGCACAATCCGTACAACAGCAACGTCCGGACGACGGCTGCCGAATCGGCCCAGCTCGGCGAGCTGATGGCCGCCAGGCTGAATTCGGCGCCTCCCGGAACGGCCGCGTTCCTGTACCCCCAGAGAGGATGGAGCGAAATCGGCAGCCCAGGCGGGCCGCTCCACGATCCCGCCGCCAACCGGGCGTTCCTGGATTCGCTCCGCGCGGCGCTCTCGCCGTCGGTCGAGCTGCAGGTCCTGGATCTCGCGATCAACGACCGGGGCTTCGCGGAGCGGGCCGTCGAGGTGCTGGAGCGGCTCGCCGCCTGAGGAGATGGCCATGTCCCAACTTCCCTCCACGATGCGTGCCGCCGTGCTGTTCGGGCCGGGCGACCTCCGAGTGGTCCGCAAGCCGACGCCCCGGCCCGGGCCGGGGGAGGTCCTGGTGCGGGTGGCGATGTGCGGCACCTGCGGCACCGACCTCAAGATCCAGTCGCATCCCTTTCCCAACCAGCCGCCGTTCGGCGAGTTCACCCCCGGCCACGAATGGACGGGCACCGTGGTGGCGCTGGGCGAGACGGTCGACGAGCTGCGCGTCGGCGACCGTGTCGCCAGCGAGGTCCACAAGGGTTGCGGCCGCTGCGAGAACTGCGTCCTGGGCATGTACACCGCGTGCCTGAACTACGGCAGCGTCGCCAAGGGCCACCGCACCAGCGGGCTCACCACGGACGGCGGCTTCGCCGAGTACGTCGTCCACCACGTCAGCGCGCTCTTCCCACTCCCGGAGGGCGTGAGCTGGGAAGACGCGGTGCTGGTGACCACCGCCGGCACGGGCCTCTACGGGCTCGACGCGATCGGCGGCTACGTTGCGGGCGATACCGTGGTGGTGATCGGACCCGGACCGGTGGGGCTCATGACCGTGCAGCTCTGCAAGGCGCTGGGCGCGGAGCGGGTCGTCCTGGTGGGAACGCGGCCGAGCCGCCTCGAGGTGGGTCAGCGGCTCGGCGCCGATGCGGTCGTGGATGCCAGCCGCGCCGACCCGGTGGCCGCGGTGCGCGACGCGGCGGGCAAGCGCGGCGTGGACCTGGTGATCGAAGCGTCCGGCGCCGCCGAGGCGCCGCAGCAGTGCATCGAGATGGTCCGGCGCGGAGGCAAGGTCCTGATCGTCGCCTACTACAAGGAGCCGGTGAAGCTCGACTTGAGCCGCGCGGTCCGGGAAGATCTCACCCTGTACGGGACGCGCGGCGAAGGCGGGGCCAACGTGCGGCGGGCCCTTTCCCTGGTGGCGCAGGGGAAGGTGCGCGGCCGCGAGCTGGTGACGCACCGGTTCCCGCTGGAACAGATCCAGGAGGGCTTCCGCGTGCTGCGCGAGCGCGAAGGCGATCCGATCAAGGTGGTCTTCCTCCCTTGAAGCGAAGGAGCCGGCCGTGGCCCGAGCGCAGGCAGACCCGGACGTCGATCGGCTGAAGGAGCAGATCGCGCGCTACTCGATCAAGGCGTACGAGCGCGGCCTGGTCGGGGGAGCGGGCGGAAACGTGAGCGCGCGGCTCCCGGGCCGCGAGGAGATCTTCATCACCCGAACCGGCGTGATCCTGGGCGAGGTCACCCCCGACGACGTGGTCCGGATCGATCCGCAGGGACGGCCACTGGACTCCGAGGCGCCCAAGCCGTCGAAGGAGGTCCCGTTTCACACGGTGGTGTATCGGCTGCGCCCCGACGTCAACGCGATCATCCACCTCCACCCCTGCTACACGGTGGTCCAATCCCTGCGCTTGGCCGATCTGCCGCTGCTCACGGTGTCGGCGCGCCTTTCGCTCGGGCCGCGCGTGCCCTGCGTGCCGGTCGCCTACGCCGGGACCCGGCTGCTTGCCCAGTACGTCGGCGCCGCCTTGAAGGAAGCGCCGGGCGCCAAGGTGCTCCTGCTCGCCGCGCACGGGCTGAACGCGCTCGCGGCCGACCTTGCGACGGCCTACGCGCTGGCCGATTTGACCGAGTTCACCGCCAAGCAGGCGTGCATTGCCGATTCGCTGCAGATCCATCTAGCATTGCCTCCGCGGGAAGCTTTGCCCGAACCTGACGCGGCCGGTGCGTGAGGCCGTCGCCCACCGGGCGACTTAGGGAGGCGATCGCATGCGCGAGGCTCCGAAGGTCCTGGCGGAACCGCTCGGGTCCGAGCTCCGGCAGGCGCTGCTCTCTCGAGCTGCGCGGGTCCGCCGCGAGGAGCGAAGCTGGATCCGTCGCAACGCCGCCGTCCTGCTGGTCTACGGCCTCGTTCTCGCGGCCTGGATCGTCGCCGGCTCGCTGCCTTCCGTGCCCGCCTTCATCCTTCCTTCTCCGCTGTCGATCCTCCAGCGCGTCGCGCGCGATCCCGGGACGCTGATCTTCCATTCGCTGGTGACGCTGCAGGAGGTGGTCCTCGGGTTCCTTCTCGCGGTGCTTCTGGGGATCCCGCTCGGCGTCCTGATCGTCTGGTCGCGGCTGCTCGAGCGCCTCTTCTACCCGGCGTTGGTCGCGCTGCAGGCGATCCCGAAGGTGGCGCTGGCGCCCATCCTGGTCATCTGGTTCGGATTCGGACCCACCTCCAAGGTCACGCTCGCTTTCGTCACCGCGCTGTTCCCCATCGTCATCAACACGGTGGTGGGCCTTTCGCAGACGCCGCCGGAGATGATCCACTTGATGCGCTCGCTGGGCGCCTCGGGATTGCAGATCTTCACCAAGGTGAGGCTGATGGCCGCCGCGCCCCAGGTCTTCGGCGGGTTCAAGATCGGGATCACGCTCGCCATGGTCGGCGCGGTGGTGGGCGAGTTCATCGCCGCGAACAAAGGCCTCGGGTACTTCCTGCTCATCGCCAACAACGCCTTCGACGCCCCGCTGCTGTTCGGAATCGTGATCCTGCTCTCGCTGCTCAGCATCGGCTTGTTCTATTCGATCGAGCTGCTCCAGCTCTTGCTGCTGCCGCGGCCGCTTCGCCGGAGCGCCTGGAAGGTCCGGCCGGGAGCGGGCGCATGAAGCTTGCCCCTGCCGGCCCCGCTTCTGCCGCCGCCCGCGCGCCTTCGAGCCCGAGGGCCTTCGTGGAGATCGAGGACCTCTCCATGGCGTACGAGGTGCCGCCCGATTCCCGCCTGCTGGCGCTCGACGGAGTCGCCTGCGCGATCGCGGAATCGGAGTTCTGCACCATCGTCGGGCCCAGCGGCTGCGGGAAGAGCACGCTCTTGATGCTCACCGCGGGTCTCTACGAGCCGAGCGGCGGGCGGGTGGTCATCGCCGGCGAGCCGGTGACGGGTCCGTGGGACGGGGTGGGGATGGTGTTCCAGCGCGATCTCCTGCTCGAATGGCGGTCGGCGCTCGACAACGTGCTCCTGCCCATCGAGGTCAAGCGGCTGCCCCGGCGTGCGTTCGAGGAGCGCGCACGGTCCTTGCTCAGGTTGGTCGGTCTGGCGGGCTTCGAGACTGCGTTCCCGGAGCAGCTCTCGGTGGGCATGCGGCAGCGCGTGGCCATCTGCCGGGCGCTGATCCACGATCCGCGCCTCCTGCTCATGGACGAGCCGTTCGCCGCGGTAGACCCGTTGACGCGGGAGAAGCTGGGCTTCGACCTGCTTCGTCTCACCGGCGAGCATCCCAAGACTGTCCTGTTCGTGACCCACAGCGTGGAGGAGGCGGTCCTGCTCTCGGACCAGGTGGTGGTGCTGGGGCCGCGGCCGGGCCGGATCCTGCGGCGGCTGAGGAACGACCTGCCCAAGCCCCGCAGCCTGGCCAGCCGATCGGATCCCCGGTTCCACCGGCTGGTCGACGAGATCAGGGCCGAGTTCCAGGCGGCGGGCGTTCTCTCCTGACCATTCGAGGAGGTACATGCCATGGGCCAGCGCACGGATCGGTTCGGGGTCCCGGTCACACGGCGGGCATTCCTGCGAGGCTCGGCGGCGTTGGGCGCCGGAATCGCGTGCTCGTCCTTCGTTCCTCGCGCTTCGGCGGCCCCGGCGTTGAAGAAGGCGACGCTGCGCCTCAACTGGACGGCGAAAGGAGAATTCACTCC
>WNFE01000276.1_pt1 | contig 69988 bp, 58 predicted proteins | sample 5400451 | NCBI WGS metagenome assembly WNFE01 (sample SAMN13153344, study PRJNA577476) | soil metagenome | isolation source: 200 cm saprolite under Douglas fir tree site 2 hole 2 | place: USA:California | collected 2015-04-18
CCCTCGCCACCACAATGCGAGGCTGCGAGCTAAAGGGCCTTCACTGCTGGACGTTGACCTGATAGAACACACACTTACGGTACGACGCGCCACGACAAAGACCGACGCGGGCGAGCGGATTATTCCGCTTAACGCTGACGCCTGGGCCGCAATCCTCGAGTTACGCAAGCGAATCAAGACCTTGCGCGGGACAGAGCCGCAGCCGAGTTGGTACGTGTTCCCGCACGCTGAAGGGTTGCAAAACCCTGACCCAACCAAACCAATGAGCGGATGGCGCACAGCTTGGCGCAACCTGACTCGAGCGGTCCAGTGCCCCGCGTGCAGTCTGCTACAAAAACCCGGCGAGACTTGTCGCAATGAGGAATGCGCGGCAGACATTCGAGGTGTGAAGAGTTCGACTGCCGGACTTCGATTCCACGATCTACGCCATCACGCTATCACTGAGCTAGCCGAGTCTCAGACCGGGGACCAGGTAATTATGAGCATAGCAGGGCACGTCAGCGGAGCCATGCTCCGTCACTACTCACACGTCCGACTGGGAGCCAAGCGCCGCGCATTAGACGCGCTCTCAAGTTCGGTTCCCACACACGGCATTTCGGCGGAGTTTCAGGGGTGTTCTGTCACAAACCCTGTCACAATCGAGAGCACAGAAGAGAAGTCAGCTTCGCAAACCACTGAAAAGATTGGTGGACGAGAGGGGATTCGAACCCCCGGCCTCCTCGTTGCGAACGAGGCGCTCTCCCAGCTGAGCTACTCGCCCACGAGCAGCAACTAAATTTTAGCAAACGCCGCAGACCTTGCCAACACAGCTTCTCCCGGCTGTAAACAAGTTGGGGCGCCCCAACCCGGTCGGGGCGCCCCAAACGTTATAACTGGAGCCGCACAGTCTTTACGGTTGGCTGCCCGCGCCACCTGTCCGCTGGGCTGTGATTCTCTTCGCGGTCTGATATAGCGCCCGAGCCTCGGGAATCGCATCTACCGCTTTCTGCACCTGCGGATCCGATTCGAGCAGTACTTTGAATCCTTCCTGCTGCCCGAAGCTGGACATAAACACTTCCTGTTTGATCTTTCGCTTGATCCAATCGCCGGTTTCCGCCATTTCCGGTTCCGTGTACCGCACGCTGTGCTTGCTCAGGTATCCGCGGAATGCACGCATCACGTTGTCATCAGCTTCAAAATTCTTGCTGATGGCGGGCTTTGTGCCCAGGTAGTAGCGTGTGAATCCGCCAACGCCTGTCTCAGCCGGATAGAACACATCATTGCGATATAGCAATTGCTCGAACTTCGTCAGCTTCGGCGCCGGAACGCTGATGTCCGGAGAGATGCCGCCTCCGCCGGTAACTTGCCGGCCGCTATCGGTGAGCTTTACTTCCGTCGGGTGATCTGGCACTTTCCGCTCGTAGTGATACTCATAAAGCGAAACCGATTTGTAATCGCGCTGAATCAGGCGGCCGCTCGGTGTGTAGTAGCGCGCCGTGGTCAGCGCCAGCCCAGTGTTCTCGCTCAACGGCGTCACCGTCTGCACCAGACCCTTGCCGAACGTCGTCTCACCCACAACCAACCCGCGGTCATGGTCCTGCACAGCGCCGGCCACAATTTCCGTCGCGGAAGCCGAATTGTTGTTCACCAGGATTACCAGTGGAACGGTAACGCCCTGGTTCCCGCGAATCGCCGTGTAACGCCGTTCGGGGGAAGTCCGTCCATGGTGCGACACGATCAACTGATTCTTGTCCAGGAACATATCGCCCACGGCCACCGCTTCATTCAGCAGCCCGCCGGGATTCCCGCGCATGTCCAGAATCAATCCATCGAGCGACGAGGCATTCAGCTGCCTCAGCGATTCCGCGATCTCACGGTCTGTCGTTTCATTAAAGCCGGAAAGCCGGATATAGCCGATCCCCGGCTTCAACAGGAATGCAATGTCCACCGAATGACGGGGGATTTCATCGCGCGTGACTGTAAACGTAAGCTGTTCCGGGTACCCTTCGCGCGAGATGACAATCTTGACGACCGTGCCCTTCGGGCCCTTCAGCATGTCCGCCACTTCGCTGGTGCTCAGGCCTTCCGTGGATTTGTCATCTACCTTCAGGATCACGTCTCCCGGCCGGATCCCGGCGTTATAGGCAGGCGCGCCCACGTACGGCGCCATTACCACCGTATGATTTTCCCGCGGCGCAACAATCATCCCCACGCCGTAATACTTCCCACGCTGGTCCTCGCGCAGTAATGTGAATTGCTTGGCATCAAAGAAACTCGAATGCGGATCGAGCATGCGCAGCATGCCCGGAATCGCGCCCTGATACACCGCCTTGTCCACATCCACGTTGTCGGCATAGTTGTTCTGGACCACGTCCAGAACCCGGGTGAATTCCCGAACGGCCGTTTGATAGTCATCGGCCGAGGCCGTTGTCGCCCTGACGTTGGGCCCATAAATGCCCCCCAACACGGCAGACAGCAGCAGCACGCCCAACACGATTACAAGTCCGCGACGCTCTGAGTTCATCCTTTACCTCGCGAGACAACTCGATACAAAATTATAGCACATCGTAAAGTCCGGTTTGACACCGACTAACGCCCTTTCTATGATGCCAATAGGCCCCTTAGACGGTGCCTATGCGCAATGTTGAGCATCCCTCACATGATCGTGGTGTTTATCGTGGTCCTCGTCGTCTTTGGGCCGCAGAAGCTCCCCGAGCTCGCCCGCGGTCTGGGGAAGCTCATGGCGGAGTTCCGCAAGGCTTCAGCGGACTTCAAGGGCGCGTTCGAAGAAGAAATGCGCGAAATGGAGCGCCAGACCCTTCAGGCGGAGCGCAAGAAGGCCGCGGAGGTTGCCGCCGCTTCCGCCGCGTCGACCGAGCAGGCCCAGCTCGCAGCCCCCGCCGCCTCGGAGCCCCCCGCGACGGAATCACCGGTTATTTCGCCGGTGGAGGAATCCGTCGCGCGCTCTTCAGACGCACCCTCGGGCACGGACACCGAAACCTCCTCCGCCGTCGAATCGCATGAAACTCCCCAGGACACTCGGCAATCCGCCTGATCCCGTGCCCGATCTCACACCCACTCCGCAGAGCACGACCCCGGACGATGAGCCCGCCGGCGCCATGACCTTTTTCGAGCACCTCACCGAGCTTCGCAAGCGCATCATCAATTCGCTTATCTCGATTGGCATTGGCGCGGGGATTGGCTGGTTTGCGGCTCCTTATTTTGTCAAATGGATCACCAGGCCCATGCTCAAGGCCCTCAGTGATGCTCACCTCGATCCCAAACTGGTGTATACCCATCCAGCCGGGTACTTGAACTTGCTGATCACGTTGAGCGTGTACCTGGGGCTGGTCATTGCCTCCCCATGGATTCTTTACCAGATTTGGCTCTTCGTTGCCCCTGCGCTCTATAGGCACGAGCGTAAAGCCATCACCGGCTTTCTGTTCTCCACGGTTTTCCTGTTTCTCGCGGGAATCGCCTTCGGCTATTTCGTCTCCATGCCCTACGTGCTGCATTTCCTGATCAGCTTCCAGGGTCCGGTCGTGCCGCTCATCAGCATCAACGAGTATTTCGATTTGATTCTCTTGGTGCTCCTGGGTCTTGGGCTCGTGTTCGAATTGCCGGTGCTCATTTTCGTTCTTTCGCTCTTTGGGATCGTCACGCCCAAGTTCCTGATGGACAATTTCCGTTATGCCATTCTGATCATCGCCATCCTTGCAGCCATTCTTACCCCCACGCCCGACGCCATGACCATGCTGGTCTTTATGGGTGTGTTGGTGGGCTTGTACTTCCTGGGTGTCGGAGTTTCCTGGCTAGTGGTGCGACGCCGCGAAAAACGGCTTGCCGCTCCCGCGGAGGCTCGCTAGATGCCGTCGCTCTCGAACGGGGTTTTCCGGATTGCGGCAATGGCCTGGTTGACCTCCGTCGCGCTGACCGGTTGCAAGGCCAACGGCATTGATTCTCATAACACCGCCCAGCCGCCCTTCATGAGCACTGCAGCCTCGGCGCCGCCACAAGTTGCCGACGACGCGCCTCCACCGGAAAAATCTGGCGGCTTCGATGGCAAACGCGCGTTCGCTCAGGTCGCCAAACAAGTCAGTTTTGGTCCTCATCCATCTGGCTCGCCCGCTATCGCGCAGGTGCAGGAGTATCTGCTCTCGGAATTGAAGAGCTACGGGTGCACAGTGGAGACCGACGCTTTCAGCGCCGACACTCCTATCGGCCGTATGCCCATGAAAAACATCGTAGTCAGAATTCCCGGCGAGAAACCCGGCATCATCATGCTGGCCACGCACTACGATACAGCCCGCTCGGCGCGCGACCCGCGTACCGGGGAAGTGCACCCAATGCCAACTTTTGTCGGGGCCGACGACGGCGGGTCTTCCACGGCCCTCATGTTGGAGCTCGCGCGCCTCCTCTGCCCCCAGCGCGGCAAGTACGCCGTTTGGATCGCCTTCTTTGATGGCGAGGAGGCCATGCGCGACTGGAGTGACACGGACAGCCGTTATGGCAGCCGCCAAATGGCCGCCCGCCTCTCCATCAGTGGCGAAATCAAAAAGATTAAGGCATTTCTGCTGGCGGACATCGTCGGCGGCCGCAAAGCCCAGTTCCTGCGCGAATCCAGTTCCACTCCGGCATTGGTCGATCTCGTTTGGAACACCGCAGCCAAGCTTGGTTACTCGAGCATTTTTCGGAATGACGCGACCTCCGCCGAAGACGACCATGATTCCTTCCTGAAGCGCAGTGTTCCCGCCGTGGATGTCATCGGGGACTTTCTGAACAACGGCTACTGGCACACACCGCAGGATGCTCTCGACAAAATCAGCGCAAAGACGCTCGCCATCGTCGGCCACGTCTTTCTCGAATCCGTGAAACAACTCCAATCCCAGTAGCCGTGCGCCGCCCGCCCTCGTAGCGCCAGCATCCTGCTGGCGTTTTTCCTCTCCGCGCCAGAAAACCAGCCGCCGAACTCGGCTCGCGTAGGAATCGCCCAAACTCGTGTGTTACATTGAAAATGTCCGCGAAATGAAATTCAAACGCATTCCTGTGAAGTCAGCGGCCGGATACTACTCCGTCGTCGCCGGCGCGGGCGCCCTTGGTCACGCAGCTCGTGAAATCGCCAAACTCCGCCGCTTTTCGACCGTTCATGTTGTTTCATCCCCTAAAGTCTGGCGCGCCATCGGCAATTCGGTTCGGCGAGGGTTGCGTCTGTCCGGCAGCAACGTGGTCCACCTGATGAACGATGCCGAATCCGCAAAGAACCTGCAAACGGTGGAGTCGCTCTCCAGGTCTCTGGTGAAATCCGGCACCGACCGGAAGTCTTTGATTGTTGCGGTCGGAGGCGGAGTCGTTGGCGACGTCGCTGGCTTCGTCGCAGCGTCGCTGCTTCGCGGCGTCGCTCTGGTGCACGTGCCGACAACCGTCGTCGCACAAGTGGACAGTTCTATCGGCGGCAAGACTGGCGTGAATCTCCCCGAGGGAAAAAATCTCTTCGGCGCTTTCTATCCGCCGCGCCTGGTGTTGACCGATCCGGAATTGCTACGCACCCTCCCGGACCGCGAATTCCGCGGCGGCCTCGCCGAAATCATCAAGCACGCCGTCATTGCCGATGCCGCAATGTTCGCCATGCTCGAGAAAAACCTGGAACGCGTCCTGCGTCGCGATCGCGCGGCGCTCGGCGAGCTCATCCCGCGCAACATCGAGATCAAAGCGCGGGTCGTCAGCCGCGATGAACGCGAGTCCGGCCTCCGCGAAATCCTGAATTTCGGCCATACCTTCGCGCACGCTCTCGAAAGCGTCACGCGCTACCGCTGTTACCAGCACGGGGAAGCCGTCGCCTGGGGCATGATCGCCGCGTCGTTCCTCGGCCATGAACTTGGCCTGACGCGCGCCGACGATGTTTCCCGTATCGTCGCGCTCATCCGCCGCCTCGGCCCCCTGCTGGCCTGGCCTCGCGTCCCCGCCGCAACTTTGGTCAAAGCCATGCGCTCCGATAAGAAAGCGCGCGATGGCGCCGTGCGGTTCGTCCTCTCCCCGCGCATCGGCCAAGCTCGCACCTACGATTCCATCTCAACGCAAGTTGTCGAGCGCGTTCTTCATTTCACGCCGCATCTCATTGCCGCCAGCAGCCGCCTCTCGGGAAATCCCAATGCCTGAACTTGCCGCACCGGTGAAGGGAACTCGTCCCGAAGGTGCCGTCACGGAAACGGACGCCTCCACGAAAGTACGCGAGATGTTCACACGCATCGCTCCGCGTTACGACCTACTGAATCATCTCCTCTCTCTGCAGCTCGATCGCCTTTGGCGCGCGCGCGCAGCAAAACGTCTCCGCCCCATTCTCAGCCGCCCTGATGCGCTCGTTCTTGATCTCTGTTGCGGCACGGGAGATCTCGCCTTTTCCCTTGCTCGTGCCGGAAGTGCCCGTATCGTCGGCGCGGATTTTGCCCACACCATGCTCGTCCGCGCGAAAGAGAAGAGTGCCGCGCTGGCCGCGGGCGCATCCCAACCCATCGCGGCCCCCGTTCCGTTTTTCGAAGCCGACGCCATGCGGCTGCCCTTCGCGGACGCATCCTTCGACCTCATCACTACGGCCTTTGGCTTCCGCAATCTCTCCAATTACGAAGCCGGCTTACGCGAAATTCAGCGCGTCCTGAAGCCGGGCGGCGCCATCGCCATCCTCGAATTCACCGAACCACCTGATGGTTTGTTGGGGAATCTCTATCGCTGGTATTTCTGCAAAGTCCTGCCGAAAATCGGCGGCCTCATTTCCGGGGACCTTGCGGCCTATTCCTACCTGCCCAAATCCGTTGCCCGTTTCTTCCGTCCAGCCGAGCTCGCATCCCTCATGACCGCTGTCGGCTACCAATCTGTCGACTATCGCGTCTGGACCCTCGGCACCGTCGCTTTCCACACCGCCACACGCCCGCGCTGATGTTTTGACCAGTCACCAGTCACGTCATTCTTCCAATCCCGCGTCGCGCAATTTTGCGAGCAGGGTCTTCGGCGAGATCCCCAGCTTCTCCGCCGCCCGCGTCTTGTTCCACTTGCAATCCCGCATGGTGCTTTCCAGCAAGACCTTTTCCACTTGGCTTGCCGCTCGCTCCCGCACCTCTTCGAGCGAACCATCCCACTTGAAATCCTCCCGCAGCATTCCCGCAGGCAGCTTGTCCGCGTCCGGCTTCGTCGCCGGCAATTGCAACCCATTTGCGTGGATGCCCAACCCATCTGCGAGAATCACCGCGCGCTCCAGCGTGTTCTGCAGTTCCCGCACATTCCCCGGCCACCGGTAGTGCAGCAATCGCTCCTTGGCCTCCGCCGATAACTCCAGTCCCGGCTTTCCGAACTCCCGTTTGAACTTTTCCAGAAAGTGTTCCGCCAGCAGCAGCACGTCATTCCCGCGCTCGCGCAACGGCGGGATTGTCATCGGCACCGCAGAAATCCGGAAATACAAATCCTCACGGAACATTTTCTCTTGCGTCAGCTTTTGCAAGTCCCGGTTTGTCGCCACCACGATTCGAACGTCCACCTCGATCGACTGTGTCCCGCCCACCCGCTCGAATCTTCGCTCTTCCAGCACGCGCAGCAATTTCGCCTGAATCGCCAGCGGCAATTCGCCAATTTCATCTAGAAACAGCGTTCCCCGGTGCGCCATATCCATTTTTCCAACTTTGCGCGCTCCTGCCCCCGTGAAGGCCCCGCGCTCGTGCCCAAACAATTCGTTCTCGACGAGCCCTTCCGGAATGGCCGCGCAATTCAGCGCCACAAACGGTTTCTCGCGCCGCGGCGATAGATGGTGAATCGCCAGTGCGAACAACTCTTTGCCCGTCCCGCTCTCCCCGAGCAACAAACAAGTCGAATCTGTCGCGGCCACTTTCTGAATCTGCTGGCTCACTTCCCGAATGGACGAATCTTCCCCCACGATCCGCGGAAACCCGTAGCGCGTCGCATATTCCTCGCGCAGCAGCAAATTCTCCCGCAGCAGCTCCTGTTGCTGCGCCGCACGTTGCACCAGCAGTTTCAAATGGTCCAGGTCCACCGGCTTCTGCAGAAAGTCGTAAGCCCCGTCCTTCATCGCCGCCACGGCTTCCTCCACGGACCCAAACGCGGTCAACAGGATCACCGGTATCGTCGCATCCGCCTGCTTCGTTTCGTGCAGAACCTCCAGCCCGGAAGCCCCGGGCATCTTCAAATCGGTAATGACCAGCAGATATCTTCTTGCTCGCACTTTTTGAATGGCCGCGGCGCCATCCGGCGCTTCGTCCACTTCATACCCCGCGCGCTCCAAGGCCTTCCGCAACATCGCGCGCAGCTCATTCTTATCTTCGACAAGGAGGAGAGGTTCCATCTCTCTCGTTTCTACCATGAATCCCGCAGTTGTCAGGGAATTAGGAAGGACGCATGTGCAGAGAAGGGAAGCACCACATCCGTACGATCAAGCAGGAGCAGCGATTTGTTGGTCCCTTTAAGCTAGGAGGCCATCGCAGTTTCGCTCTTGGTTTCGGTGTTGAAGGATTTCTCTAAAAACTTACAACTAACAGCTTCGTCTTTATTAGCGCGCCCACCCCGGGTCGCCGTGCGATTTTCTCAGTTGCTCTTCCAAATCTTCAAGCCCCTGCTTGAGCTGAGCAATCTCCTGCTTCTTCGCCGCGATTTTCGCCACTTTCTCGTTGATGTCTTTGCGCGTGTTCTGCTCGCTCAACGCCTTCTGCGGATCCGGGTAGTACTCCAACTGCGATTTCTGCGACTCGCGTTGCAACACATCCAGCTCGGTTTCGGCCTTCGCCAGCTTGTCGCGCTGCTCCTTGAACCGCTTCCGCCAGGCCTTTTCGCTGTTGGGATCTTCCTTTGCCTCGCCATCATCCGTCTTCTGCGACCCCGCGGCGCCTGTCGCCGCAGCTCCGCTGGCACCGCTTGGGGCGCCACCAGCAGTTGTTGCTGCCGCCGCTGCGGCGGGCTTGACGTCATCGTCCGTGTAAACTTTCTTCGGCTTCGCGGCGTTTTTCTTGTCCTCACGCGCCTTTCGCGCCGCATCTGCCACCGGATCGCTACCCGATTGTTGCGAGGAACTCTGCGATTGCGCGTACGTCACCATACCCGCCGCGCATAGCGTCGGAACAATTATCAAAATCTTTATCCAAACTTTCATGGCCATTTAGCCCTACTTTCTCGGCGTGGTCCCCAGCCCTGTCACACAAGAACTTCAACTCCATCATCGACCCAAGTCCGTCACCCGTCACGAGTCACCGATCACTTGTATGCCGGTTCCCGCGACCCCAACTGCAGAATTAGATGCCGTCCTTCCTTGATTCTACTGCTTCCGGTACCCTTCGCGGCAGCGGTAATGTAACAATAAATGCGGCCCCGCCTTCCGGGCGATTCCGCGCCTGCACCTGCCCTCCGTGCTGCACGATGATCTTTTGTACCACCGCCAGCCCCAGCCCCGTCCCGTTCGCCTTCGTTGTAAAAAACGGCCGGAACAGTTTCGGCATCGCGGTTGTCCCAATCCCTGGCCCGTTATCAAACACTGTGATCTGCTGCGAACCAGCCTCATCTCCCCGCGCCACCTCGCCGCGCACTAGCACTTTGCCGCCGTGCTCTGCCGACGCGCAAGCTTCCGCTGCATTCCGCGCCAGGTTCAGGAGCGCCTGCCTCAGCAAGCCCTCGTCTCCCTCCACCTCGCCGAATGTCCCTTCGAAACGGATCTTCACCTGTGGAAGCGCTTCTCCCACCTCCGCTGCCACGCGCTCCACGACCGTCTTCAGCGTCACCGTGTCATCCGGAATCTCCAGCGGCCTCGCATACTTCAAAAACTCTGCTACCACGTGCGTAATGTCCCTCGTCTGCCGCAGGATGCGTCCTGCATACTCCGAAGCATCCTTTTCCGATGCCTCCGGAATCAGCTGCGCATAGCCGGAAATTGTCGCCAGCGCATTCTTGAACTCGTGCGCGATGCCCGCGGACAGCTCTCCCAGCGCGGCCAGATTCTCCTTGAGCTGCATCCGTTGCTGCAATACCGCAAGCTCCGTCAAATCCGTCAACAGGCAGATCGCGCCGCTGATGCTTTCTGTGCCGCGCCGGATCGGCGAAATCGTCACGCCCAGATGCCGCGTGTCCCCCGCCGGCGGAATGTGCTCCACTTCTTCGCGACGGTAAATCTTTCCCGTCGAAAGGCACTCCGCCACCAGCTTCGTCAAGTCCGAGTCCTCGCCCAGCGCTTCGCTGTACCGCCGGAATCCCAGCCCGTGAATTCCCAGCACTTGCTCCGCCGCCGGATTCGAAGACGAAATAATCCCCGTCGCATTCACCACCAGCAGCCCCGCCGGCATGTTCCGCGTCACTTCTTCGCTCAGCCGCTCCGTCTGTTCTGCCCGATCTTTCTCGATCTTGTGCAGCCGCTCCAGCTCTTTCTCCTGATCCCGCAATTTCTGAATCACGCCTTGCATCGATGCGGCCATAAACGCGGAAGGATTCTCCGTGCGCGGCGCGCTCGTTGCAAATTCCTGTTTATGCTCCTCGCGCCTGCTTTGAAAGAACTTGCGCAAAAAGAAAAACGCAAGCCCCATGATCGCCAGGAAGGCAATCCCCATCTCCCCAGCCAGCGTCCACAAGTGCTGCGTGTTGTTTCCAGATTGTAGTGCGGCAAACATCGGTCCTGTCATTCGACTCTTGTTTCTCTTTCTATCCGTGACTCTGCGTCTCTCCGCCCCTCTGCGTTATGTTTTTCCAGCTTCCCGCCCATTCTTTTGCCGGTTTCCTTCTTTCTCTACCCTGTGATCCATCGGAACATCGACCACCGCGCCGACACGACGGGCGTCGCATACACAATCACCAGCGCGCCAATCCCCAGAAACGTTCCCAGCGGCAATTGATACTGGCTCGCAATCGTCCACCGCAGCCCCCGCTCCGGGCCCAATCCGCGCTGGCTTGCGCGCTTCGCGAGTGCGCTCCTCCAGCCCCCCACGTACAGCGCCAGCACCAAGCTAAGCCCGATTACGCTCCCCAGCAGACTCCCAATCAAAAGAGTCAAAAACGTCCCGCGCACGCCAAGAAACGCTCCCACCATCGCCATCATTTTCACGTCGCCCATGCCCATACCTTCGCGTCCACGCGCCGCCTTGTACCCCTTCGCCAGCCCCAGCAGCAGCAAACTCCCAAAGGCCGCGCCGATGAGCCCATCAAGAATTCCCGCCGCCGCTCCCGGAAGGCGTACTTGAAATAATCGATAGGCGAGAAACCCCGCGATCCCGTCATTCGGCGGCACGAACGCGGAAAACAGCAGCCCCGCCGCAAAACCCGGCCAATTAATCACATCCGGCAGCATCCGCACGCGCAAATCCGTAACCGTCAGCACAATCACCAGGCACGTAAAGAAAATCCATTTCACCGTGGCCTGCGTAATCCCGAAATCTAGATACGCCGCCACAAACAGCAGCCCGGTGACCAGCTCGATCAAGGGATACATCGGCGAGATGGGCTCGCCACACGCGCGGCACTTGCCCCGCAGCCACAGCCACCCGAATACCGGCACATTGTCATATGCCTTGATTGGTGTTTTGCACCGCGGGCAGCGCGACCCCGGCGAAACAATGGATATCTCCTCCGGAATCCGCGTGATGCAGACATTCAGGAAGCTTCCAATCACGATCCCAAATAGAAAAATGAACACGATGACCACATTTTGACTCTCTCATAGGTACAGTACTCCCTCAATGAACCGCACTACCTCTCGTGCCTCATCCCTAACGCTTTCTCCTCCCTGGTTCTCTGTGGACCTCTGTGAACTCTGTGTTGAAATCCTTCGTTTCCTTTTTTGAGCCCCATCTGCCTTTTTCTTTGCCAACTCTTGACTGTAGACTGTGAACTGTCGACTCTTGTCATGAACTGGTTCGAACGCAAAATCCGCCGCTACGAGCACCGCCGCTGGACCACCGACGACAATCGCCGCGTTCAACCCTTCCACTGGGGCCTTGAGCACATCGGTGGCTCAGCCGACGAACCCAATCCCGGAGCCTTCGTTCGCCAATACGCCCAAAACGCCATCGAGCACAGCAAAGATTGGTACGCCGCCACTCCCGCCGACGACTACCACCTGGACCAAGAGAATGTCCTCATCTTTACCAGTTCCATCCAATCCCCCTGGCCCGAAAACAACACCGTCCACGCCCAGCTCTTCCCGGGGAAGAAGCAAGGCCCCGCCGTCCTCCTCCTTCCCAATTGGAACGCCAAATGGCACGGCCAGAACGGTCTCTGCCACTGGATTCAGCGGCTGGGCATCACCGCTCTCAAAATGAGCATGCCCTACCACGACCGCCGCATGGCCCATGGCCACGAACGCGCCGACCAGATCTGCGGCCCCAACGTCGGCCTAACCCTCCAGGCCAACCGCCAGGCCGTCCAGGACGCCCGCCGCTGCCTCCACTGGCTCGAACAGCAGGGTTACACCAAACTCGGCATCCTCGGCACCAGCATCGGCTCTTCGGTCGGCTATATCACCCTCGCGCACGACGAACGCATCCGCGCCGGAGGCTTTTTCCACGTCTCCACCTACTACGCCGACGTCATCAGCCAAGGCATGACCACCAATCACGTCTGGGAGGGTCTGAAAAACCATGTCACCGTCGACGAACTCCGCGAATACTGGGCCCCCATCAGCCCCATGCCCTACGTCGAACGAGGCATGGGCGCCGGCCGCAACACCTTCATGCTCTACGGCAAATACGACCCCACCATGCTCCCCGAGCTCACCCGCCAGATGCTGGACTCCCTCCGCCGCCACGGCGCCGATCCTCGCACCCTCGAACTCCCCTGCGGCCACTACTCCCTCGAACTAGCCCCCTTCTCCTACATCGCCGGCTACCGCATGCTCACCTTCTTCCTCGAATCCCTTGCCTGAGGGAAATAACGCTTGACCAGATATACCAACATGGTAAAATACAGCTCAGGTAATATCAGGACTTTTGAAGTGCGGCAGCCTAGCTGCCGCTTTCTTTTTTGGGAATGTCCCCTGGACCTTTTGGAGGCCAATTCGTTTTGAATCCGACTAACGAGAGGCCGCAAATGATGCCGTGCAAGTCCTGTAGAATCAACACTTGTAAAATATCTTGTAAGTATTGAACTAAATAACTTATAGATACACTAACTCCCTTTAGAATCTACACTTACAAAAAACATGGGGGAGGGGGGTTGTTATGGTTAACCAGACACCCTACGTAGGATGGCAAGCCCGAGTCGTTTTTTTTCAACGCAGAATCGCTGAGAAGTTGCCAGCAGCCACGAGCGCTGCCACCGTCTCAATATCCGGCGCCAGCGGCCGGTCCTCCGTGACCTTGCCCGATTTGGCGCGGACGGCTGCGTACGCTTTCTTGGCCAGCGTCCCGGTCTGTAGCGGCGCCAGCAAATCGATCCCCTGACACGCGCACAGCAACTCAATCGCAATCGTATACCGCAAATTAACCAGCATGCCCTCCAATCGCCGCGCCCCGCTCATGCCCATGGATACATAATCTTCCTGATTTCCTGAAGTGGAAATCGAATCCACGGAATGAGGTGTCGCGAGCGCTTTGTTCTCGCTGGTCAATGCCGCCGCGGTCACCTGCGCGATCATGAATCCGGAATTCAGCCCCGGCTCCGGGGTCAGGAATGCCGGGAGCATGCTCGTCAACGGATTTGTCATCTGCTCGATGCGCCGCTCCACAATTCCGCCGAGCGTCGCAATCGCGATCGCCACCTGGTCCGCGGCCATCGCCAGCGGTTGCCCGTGAAAATTTCCGCCGCTGATGATGTCGCCGTTGTTCGCGTCGCGCACAAACACCAGCGGATTATCCGTCGCGCTGTTCAGTTCCACCGCGGCGATCTCCCGCGCCTGCGCTAGCGAATCGCGTACCGCGCCATGCACCTGCGGTGTGCACCGCAAACTGTACGCATCCTGCACGCGCGTGTCCTTTTCCGCGGAGCGATGTGACTCGCGAATCTGACTGCCCTCATTCAGGTTCGCAAGATTTCGTGCTGTCGTTGCCGCTCCCGCGTACGCGCGCGCGTGCATGATGCGCGCATCAAATGCCCCGGGACTCCCTCGCAGCGCATCGAGCGAGAGGGAAGCCGCCACATCCGCCGAGTCCACCAAACTGTCGGCCTCAAGCAACGCCAGACTGAGCAGCGCCAGCATCCCCTGCGTGCCATTCAGCAGCGAAAGGCCTTCTTTTGCTTCCAGCCCCACCGGCGTGATTCCCGCGCGCTTCATCGCTTCGCCGCCGGGCTGAATTTCTCCGCGAAAATTCGCGCGGCCCTCGCCAATCACCACTTGCGCAAGATGCGCCAGCGGCGCGAGGTCCCCCGAGGCGCCCACCGAACCTTGCGAGGGAATCACCGGATGCACTCTGTTGTTCAGCATCTGGCAAAGCGTCTCGACGATGCGCGGCCGCACCCCGCTCAAGCCTTTCGCGATCGCATTCGCGCGCAACAGCATCATCGCGCGCGTCTCCGCTTCGCTCAGCGCCACGCCCACGCCGCAAGCGTGCGAGCGCACCAGATTTACTTGTAGTTGCCGCACTTGCTCCGCCGAAATGCGCACCGAAGCAAGTTTTCCAAATCCTGTGTTGATCCCATACGCCGTCGCCCCGGAAGCCACCAGGCGCTCCACGACCGCGCGTGACGCATTCATTCTCTCGATCGCCACCGGCGCCAGCGAAACAGTTTCTGCGCGCAAGGCGACATCGTAGAGTTGCGAAAAAGTCAGATCGTTGCCGCTTAGCGCGACGCTCATGCGTCTCTCCGGTCGGACTGGCGCGCGACGATGGCGCTGAACACACTGTGGTATTTTTTTGGCAACAGTTTTGGGCGGCCATTGCTTCCGCAAATCACGTGCGTCGTTTCTCCGTTCGCCAAAACTCTCCCGTCCGCTTGGCGAATGACCTCGTAGGAAAACTTGACCACGCGGTTCCGCGATTCCGCGATCCGCGTCCGGATGCGCAGGACCTCATCATAGACCGCCGCGTGATGGTACCGGCAGTGTGCTTCGGCCACCACGATGCGGCAGTCGTCCTCGGTTTCCATGCGCTTGTACTCGACGCCGAGTGCACGCATCAATTCGACGCGCCCGACCTCAAACCAGATCAGGTAGTTCGCGTGGTACACCACGCCCATCTGATCCGTCTCCGCGTAGCGCACTCGCACCGTCGCGTCATGATATTCGATCATTCGGATGTCCTGATGATTTCTTGAACCGCTAGAGTATCAAAACTGAGTTCAATCTGAATCGCCGCGCCAGACCGGCTTTCTCTTTTCCAGGAACGAGGCAAGCCCTTCCTTGAAATCCGGCGTGCAACGGATGCGTGCATTTTCCAGGATCGCGCGTTCCAAGTCGGCATCCACTCCCGCGGCGGCAGCGGAAGTCAGCAAGCGTTTCGCACGCGTCACGCTGCCGGGGCTTGCCGCAATCAAAATGTCGGCCAGCTCTTTCGCGCGCTGTATCAGTTTTTCTGCCGGCACAATTTCATTGATCAGGCCGATTTCCTTCGCTTCCGCCGGGTCGAGGATTCTTCCGGTGAGCAGAAGGTCGCGAGTTCTTTTTTCCCCGATTTGCCGCGACAGAAAAACAGAAACGATCGCCGGCAGAAACCCGATCTTCACTTCCGTGTATCCGAATTTCGCTTCCGGCGCAGCCAATGTGAAATCACAAAGTGTCGCGATCCCGCAGCCGCCCGCCAGGGCCGCGCCATTCACGGCGGCGATGAGCGGCTTCGAAAAACTCCAGATGCGCCGGAACATCTTTGCCATGCGCCGCGAATCTTCCTGGTTTTCCGTGGGAGATTGTTGCGCGATCGCCGCGAGCATCTCCAAATCCATCCCCGCGCAGAATGCTTTGCCGCTGCCGGTCAGAATTCCCACGCGCGCGTGGCTCATCTCTATTTCATCGAGCGCCGATTGCAATTCCGCGATCATCGCCGTCGAAATCGCATTTCGCTTGTCCGGCCGGTTCAGCGTGATCGTTGCGAGATTTCCAGTGATGTCGAGAAGAAGTGTTGAAAACATTTTGGAAACACCTCCTCAATTTACGAGCGGTGCATGCGCGTATTTTGCGCGAATCTCATTGGTCATTTCGAGCGCCTTCGTCAACCGTGATGCATCAATTCCCGGATCCGCTCCTGCTTTGCGCAGCGCCGCGAGAACATCTTCCGTCGCGACGTTGCCCACCAGATTGTCTCCCGCAAACGGGCAGCCGCCAAGCCCGGTCAGCGCACTGTCGAATCTCCTGCAACCTGCTTGATACGCCGCGAGTATTTTTTCTTCCTCGTTTTCCGGCCGGCTGTGCAGATGCACTCCTAATTCGACGCCGGCAACGTGGTCTTTCACGTCGCGAAACAGGCCGGCGACGATCTCCGGAGTGGCATTTCCCGCCGTATCCGCAAGCGATACGGTACGCACACGAATATCTTTCAGCCACTCCAGAGTGTCTTGCACGATTTCCGCGCCCCAGGGTTCGTCATACGGATTGCCGAACGCCATCGAAATGTAGATCACCAGATCGCGTTTCGCTTCCGCCGTTTCTTTCCTGAGCCGCTCCACCAGCTTCCGCGATTCTTCGCGCGTCATGTTGGCATTCGCCCGCCGGAAATACGCGGAGATCGAATACGGATACCCGATCGTCGTCACGCCCGGAGTCGCCAGCGCCCGCTCCAATCCTTTTTCATTCAGGACGATGCCAATGATTTCGGGCGGTTCAATTCCAGAGGGAAGGGAAGCATTGTATTTCGCCATCACCTCTTCGCTGTCCGCCATCTGCTTCACATGTTTCGGCGAAACAAAACTCACCGCATCAATGTGCTTAAATCCCGCTAGCACTAGTTCTTTCAAGTACTCGGCCTTGTACTCCGTCGGAATAAACTCCGGCAAACCCTGCCATGCATCCCGCGGGCATTCAATTAGTTTTATTTGTTCCATCATTTTTTTGGCGACGCCAGGAGATGTGATCGACGAGCACAAGAACCAGGGCCACAAGCACGATAAGGACAAATGCCAAGCCCATGCCGCTGAGATAGGAAGGAGGAGGTATTGGAACGTCGTACCCCCATATTCGATCAGTTCTCTCGAGTTCCGATGCGACATAAACAAACACGGCCAATGCCGAAACACTTGCCACTAGGAGAATCGGTCCTCGTTTCCGCATGTTCGTCAGGTTTGCAGGACTCCCGTCTTGAATTCGCGGATGTCGGGATTGAGGGCGGCGGCTTCGAGGGCCCAGATCAAGGCGTCGCGCGTGTGGGCGGGATCGATGATGGCGTCGACCCAGAGGCGGGCGGCGGCGTAGCGCGGATCGGTCTGGTGTTCGTAAGTGGCGCGGACGGAATCGTACAATTCCTTTTTTTGTTTTTCGTCGACTTTTTTGCCTTCGCGCTCGAGTTGCTTCAGTTTGATTTCGACGAGCGTGCTGGCAGCGGCGTCGCCACTCATCACCGCGAAGCGCGCGGTGGGCCAGGCGAACATGAAGCGCGGATCGTAGGCTTTTCCGCACATGGCGTAATTTCCCGCGCCGAAACTTCCGCCGCAAATCACGGTGATTTTCGGGACGACGCTGTTCGCCACGGCATTCACCATTTTGGCGCCGGCGCGGATGATGCCGCTCCATTCGGCGTCTTTGCCGACCATAAAACCGTTCACGTCGTGCAGAAAAATCAGCGGGATGCGATTCTGGTTGCAGTCGAGAATAAATCGCGCGGCTTTTTCCGCGGACTCGGTGTAAATCACGCCGCCGAATTCCATGCGCTTCTGGTCGGAGCCGCGCGCAAGCGTCTGCACGTGTTTTTTCTGATTCGCGACGATGCCGACGGCCCAGCCGCCGATGCGCGAATAGCCGCAGAGCAGCGTCTCGCCGGATTCGGCGCGGTATTCCTCGAATTCGCCGGCGTCCACGATGCGCGCGATGATTTCGCGCATGTCGTACTGCTTGCCGGGATCGCTCGAAAAGATTCCGTAGATTTCTTCCGCAGAAAAGAGCGGTGTGCGCGCCTTGGTATGACTGAATGGTGAAGGATTGGGCGCTCCGATCTTGTCAACGAGCGCGCGAATTCGTTTGATGCACGCGTCGTCATCGGGCTCACGAAAATCCACGGTGCCGCTGATTTGCGAATGCATTTTCGCGCCGCCCAAATCTTCAGCGGAAGTTTTCTGGCCGATCGCGGCTTGCACCAACGCGGGTCCCGCGAGAAAGAGCCCCGAGCCTTCGGTCATCAGGATGTGGTCGCACATCACGGGGAGATACGCACCACCGGCAACGCACATGCCCATGATGGCGGTGATCTGCGGTATGCCCATCGCGCTCATCACCGCGTTGTTGCGGAACACGCGGCCGAAATCATCGGTATCCGGAAAAACATCCTCTTGGAGCGGTAAAAAGACTCCGGCGGAATCCACGAGATAAATCGTGGGGATTTTGTTTTCGATGGCGATGTTCTGCGCGCGAATCACTTTCTTCGCGGTCATGGGGAAAAACGCTCCGGCTTTCACGGTCGCATCATTGGCAATGAGCATGAACGTGCGGCCGCAAACTTTCGCAAGTCCGGTGACGGTCCCAGCCGACGGCGCGCCGCCCCATTCCTCGTACATTTCGTAGGCGGCGTAAATTCCGAGTTCGAAAAACTGTGAGCCGGGATCGATCAGCTTGGCGATGCGCTCGCGGGCGGTCAGACGGCCCTTTTTGTGCTGCGATTCGATGGCTTTCGCGCCACCGCCCTGGCGAATTGTTTCTTCCTCATTTTTGATTTTGGTGAGCAAATCAACGATGCGGCGGGCATTCTTTTCGAATTCAGGCGACTTTGAATTTACGCTAGTTTTCAGCACCGAAGCGGACACGCGACGACCTCACACGCTGACGATTTCCAGTCACTCGGAATGTCACGCAGCTAACCAACAATGCGCGCCAAGCGTCACAGTATACGGGTTTTGCTTCCGCTTTTGCGAATGGGCCCAACCTACGTTGGCCAATCGCGGGCGCAAACTATTTGCGCTGGCGCAGAAGCAAGGTAAGCTAGCAGAGGTTTTCTAGGACGCCTGCGAGTGCTGTCCGTTGGCTGAACGCCAAATTGCTTCCATTTGAGAGGACGCCGTGATGAAGCATTTCTACAGGAGTGTTTTCGCGATTGGGCTGACAGTTCTGCCCATAGCCCGGTCAGCGGAGGCACAAACGCAAGCTCCCGCAAAAGCCGCTCCGCGTGCAACGGCTAAGACGCCCGCGCAAACTCCCGCGAAACCCACTGCGGCCAAGACGGCCGCAGCGAAGCCTGCTCCACTCGAGGTGCCGCAACTGAAATTCGAAAAATACAAATTGGAGAACGGGCTCGATGTCATTCTGTCCGAGGACCATCGGCTTCCGCTGGTTGCGGTCAACCTGTGGTATCACGTGGGTCCGGCGAACGAACTGCCCGGCCGCACCGGCTTCGCGCATCTCTTCGAGCACATGATGTTTGAAGGTTCGAAACACGTGGCGAGTAGCGCGCACAATCGTTATCTGGAAGCGGCCGGCGCATCGGACATCAACGGCACGACCGATTTTGACCGCACGAACTATTTCGAAACGCTTCCATCGAATCAGCTGGAACTCGCGCTATGGCTGGAGTCCGACCGCATGGGCTACCTTCCCGATCAGCTCAGCCAGGCCAACCTTTCGAACCAGCAGGACGTGGTGCGTAACGAGCGGCGGGAGAGCCTGGAAAACGCCCCGTACGGCGTCGTCGAAGAAGGCCTCTTTCACCGGCTTTTCCCGAAGGAACATCCCTACTACGGCGAAATCATCGGCTCGCATGCCGACATCCAGGCAGCGAAGCTCGAGGACGTTCGAAATTTTTTCAGGCTTTATTACGCGCCGAACAATGCGAGCCTCGCGATTGTGGGCGACTTTGATCCGGACCATGCGCGGGAACTCGTGGAAAAACATTTTGGCCCGTTGAAGCGCGGCGAGGACGTGCCCAAAATCAAGGCAAAGACGCCGCCTATATCGTCCGAGCGGCGGGCAGTCATCCAGGACAACGTTCAATTGCCGCGAGTCTACATGGCATGGCTGACGTCTCCGATTTACAAACCCGGCGACGCGGAAGCGGATTTGGGGGCGACAATTTTGGGGGGCGGGAAGTCCAGCCGCCTTTACAAGAAATTAGTATATGAAAAGCAGATCGCGCTGGACGTGGCCGTAACGCAGCAGTCCCTGATTCTAGGATCGGTTTTCGAAGTGCAGGCCACGGCGCGGCCCGGAGTAAAGCCGGAAGATCTGGAAAAGGCGATCAACACGGAACTGGATGCGTTTCGAACCGGAGGGCCGACGACGGCGGAGCTGAACCGCGCGCGAAACGTACTCGAATCGCGGATCATTGAGCGATTGGAAACTCTCGGAGGATTTGGCGGCGTCGCGGACCGGCTGAACAGTTACAACCATTATCTTGGGACGCCGGATTTTCTGGCGGCGGACATCGGGCGGTACGAGAATGCATCCATCGCAGCGATCCAAGCGTTTGCGCAGGGACAACTGAATTCGAATCAGCGTGTGGTTGTTTATGGCGTGCCGGGCAAGCCGGATCTCGGCCCGGACGTTCCTACCCCCAAAGCAGAGCAGAAGGGCGAAGCGCAAGGCGGCGGCGAGCCGGTGAACGCCGACGCCGCGTGGCGCAAGGATCCGCCGAAAGCGGGGCCGGCAAGTGCGCTGCATCTGCCCGTGCCGGAGCAATTTAAACTCGAGAACGGTTTAACGGTTTTCTACAACGAACGGCCAGGCCTGCCGGTGGTGACCGCGGCGCTGGTGCTGCGTGCGGGAAGCGGCGCGAATCCAATCGATCGTCCGGGCCTGGCGGGAATGACGGCGCGGATGCTGCAGCAGGGAACGGTGACGCGCTCCGCCACGCAGATCGCGGACCGCGCTGCGGACCTCGGAGCTACGCTGAGCTCGCGTGCTTCGACCGACAGTTCCATGATCGCGACGCAGTCTCTTTCGCGGAGTTTTCCCGATGCGTTGGAGTTGCTGGCGGACGTGGCCTTGCATCCAAGTTTTCCGAAGGCAGAAATTGAGCGCGTGCGGTCGGAGCGGCTCGCGGCGCTGGTGCAAGAAAAAGACGATCCCTTCTCCGTGGCCTTTCGCGTAGCGGCCGCGGCGCTCTACGGTGCTCATCATACCTACGGTTACCCGGAGAGCGGCACGGCGGAATCCGTGAAAGCAATTTCGCATGACGACCTGCTGCATTTCTGGCAGCAAAACTATTCAACGAACGATGCGGCGTTGATCGTGAGCGGAAACATCAAGCTTGCGACGCTCAAACCTCTTCTCGAGAAGGCGTTCGGGGAATGGAAAGCGGGCAAAGCGTCCGCGCCGCCGGTGGGAACGGCAGAAAGCACGCAGGCACGGCTGATTCTGGTGGACCGGCCCGGGGCTCCGCAATCCACGCTGCTTTGTTTCTCAACCGGAGTCGCGCGTTCGACACCGGATTATGCCGCCATCGAAGTAATGAACACCGAACTTGGCGGACTTTTCTCCAGCCGGATCAACATGAACCTACGCGAACAACACGGATACACCTACGGAGCGGGGTCGTTTTTTGGCTACCATCGCGCGGCGGGAATGTTTGGAAGCTATGCGGGAGTTCGAACAGACGTGACGGCGCCGGCGACATCGGAGCTTTTCAAGGAGCTGCGGCGGATGCGGGACACGCTGATGAATGCGGATGAAATGAGCTTGGCTAAGGATTCCAACACGCGTTCGCTGCCAGGGCGCTTCGAACGCGGCACAGACGCGGCCGCGAGCTTCGCGGAACTGTTCACCTACAATCTGCCGCTGGATTATTATTCGAAACTGCCGGAAACCTTCAATGCCGTGACGGCCGAGCAGGCGCAAGGGGCGGCGCAGAAGTATATTGTTCCGGAGAAGATGATCGTTCTCGCCGTCGGTGACCGCGGGAAAATCGAAGAAGAGATGAAGAAACTGAATCTGGGCAAGATGGAGATCCGCGACACGGAAGGAAAGATCGTTCCTTAGGCGCGAGCCTCAGGGTCTTGCAAAAGTTTGTCACAGTGTGTGATTGAGCACGTTTCCCCCACCTGTTCAATATTGCACATATTTGAGAGGAATCTCAGGTAACATCCTTCACGGCAGGGGTACGTGGGATGCTTGAGGACGCTCGCTTTCCTCCAGTTGTACCTATGCTATAAGTACAATATATATTATCATGTGGCTTGGGTTCGCCCGCTCGACGCCAAAGTAACGGCCGCGGGAATGGAGACGCACGGATGAAAATTTTGCTGTACAACCCGGACAATGGGGTCACGCGAAACTTCATGCCGCATCTCTGGATGTTCCTGCTCCAGTCACTGACTCCGGAAGGCCACGAAGTAGTGCTCATCGATGGCAACGCGCAACCGATGGATGAGGCAGGCATCGCGCAGTTTGTGCGTGAGCACAACATTGGGCTTGTAGGAATCGGCGCGATGACGCGGATGATCGCGAAAGCGTACCGCATGGCCGACGCCATCCGGGCCGTTGGCGTACCGGTGGTGATGGGCGGGCCTCACGTTACGGAAGAGGCCGACGAAGCCCTCGGCCGAGACGGCGGGCCGCGCCATGCCGACGCGGTGGCCCTCGGTGAAGCCGATGAAACCTGGCCCAGAATCGTCGAGGATGCCGCACGCGGCCAGCTCAAGGATGTTTACGCCCCGGTGGATTCGTTTGGCCAAGAACGGAAACCAAGTCTCCAGCAATACCCGGCGATTCCGTGGGACAAGATCAACCTCGGCCAATTCAATCTGGTTCCAAAAATGGCAGCACGCACGCTGCAGCGGATCGGAGACGGCTGGGGCACATTTCGCATCATCCCGATGGAGTCAGGGCGCGGCTGCCCGTATGGGTGCGAGTTCTGCACGGTCACGGGATTTTTTGGCGACTCCATCCGGTTTCGCACTAACGAAAGTGTGGTGAATGAACTGCTGCTCTTGAAATCCGTGGCGAAAAGTGAAGGCGGGCAAATCGCCGTTTTCTTCATCGACGACAATTTCGCGATCAATATCAAACGCACGAAATCGCTGTTGCGCGACATCATCGCGGCCGGCGCGCAGGTGCATTGGGTGGCGCAGATCAGCGCTAATTTGTTGCGCGATGAGGAACTCGTGGACCTCATCGCGGCATCCGGCGGCAAATGGGTCTTCATCGGCATGGAATCCATCGACCCGACGAACCTCGCCGGCGTGAACAAAGGGTTCAATAAGCCGGGGGAATATGCCGCTGTGCTTGAGAGGCTCGCGCAGCGCAACGTTTATGCCATCACTTCCTTCATATTCGGGATGGACAACGACACCGTCGGCGTGGCGGAACGGACGATGAAGGAGATTCGCACCTGGCCCGCGGGACTGCCCATTTTTGGTTTGCTTACGCCTTTGCCTGCAACACCGCTCTATAAGAAGCTCGAAGCTGCCGGTAGGCTCACGCGGCCGAAGCACTGGCAGGAGTTCATCCCATTCGAGATGGCCCACACGCCGCTGAAGATGACCATTGCAGAAGCTCATGCCGAGGTGAGAATTGGGTGGGCGCGTTCGTATAGCCCAGAAGCCATGTCTCAAGCTGTGGACTCACTCAAAGACAAACCCCTGGGCTATCGGATAAACATCTTCATCGCTCGAATGTGTTTCCGGGGAATCTACTTTCCCCAGATGGGCCCTGTGGCATGGATGAAGGTGATTTATCAAAATCGGCGGACCATATTCAGCCTGGTGAAAGAAGGATTTGCTACTTGGCACGGACGGCCTGCCAGTGCTGCCGCCAACCTGGCCGTCGGAAGCAGAGTTGACGGGGACTGACCCGAACGTTAAGATTTGGTGGAAGGCGCTCTTGTGACATCGCAAGAGCTCCTCACTTCAACCCTGGAGGCGCCTGTGCGAACCATTGTCAAAGTTCATGCGGGCGGGTGTGCCTCCGCGAGTAGTTCGCGCTAGTGGCTTTCTCCCTCCCGCTTCTTAAATCCAAGAAAACTTAGGAAGTTTTGACTTGGCGCCAGCGGCAGCCGTGTGTTGCGTCAATTCATGGCATCACCGCAAAGCGGTGAATGCTGCGGGAGGATCTTCCAATGGGAACTCGCGAAGCTCTTCAGCGGTGGGGATGGAGCTCGTATTTTGAAGCGTTGTGGAACGAAGGCGACCGGGAAGGGGCGGTGCCTGCGCGAGTGATCGCGCAACAACGGAAATTCTGGCGCATTGCTGGCGCGTTCGGCGAATGCTGGGGCGAAGCCAGCGGCAAGCTGCGGCTGGCAGCGGAGGAGGGAGTAGAATGGCCCGCGGTTGGCGATTGGGTGGTGGTGGACGTAGGTGAAGCAGGAAGCTCAGCGCTGATTCTTGAAGTGCTGCCGCGCCGGAGCCGGTTTGTGCGCAAGATGGCGGGGAAAAAGATCGCAGAGCAAGTGCTCGCGGCGAATGTAGACACGGCGCTGCTGGTGGCCGCGCTGGATGGGGACTTCAATCCGCGGCGCGTGGAACGGTATCTCGCGCAGTGCTGGGAATCGGGCGCGAAGCCAATGATCGTGTTGAATAAGGCGGACGCTTGCGTGGATACGAGCGTCAAGACCACGGAGATCGAGCGGATTGCGCTAGGGACGGAGGTATGTGTGATCAGCGCGAGGACGGGACAGGGCATGGATGGACTGGAGAAATTTCTAAAGCACGGTCAAACCGTCGTGCTGCTGGGCTCTTCCGGAGTCGGCAAGTCAACGATTGCGAACCGTCTGCTGGGGGAAATGCAACAGGAGGTTCAGCCGGTTCGCGAAGGGGACAGCCGCGGGAGGCACACGACGACGGCGCGGGAGCTTTTTGTTTTGCCAGGAGGGGCTCTGCTAATAGACACGCCGGGTTTGCGCGAACTGCAGCTCTGGGATGCAGCGGAGGGCGTCTCGCAGACCTTTGCGGATATTGACGCTCTGGCTGCGGAATGCCGGTTCGGCGATTGCACGCATGAAAATGAGCCGGGATGCGCGGTGCGAGCCGCGCTGAGCGCGGGAACTTTGGACGAGGCGCGATTCGAAAACCGGCGGAAGCTGTTGCGCGAGCAGGAATTTCTGCGCCGAAAGATAGATCCGGCAGCAAGACAAGCCGAAAAACGGCGCATCAAGCATTTGATGAAGGAGGTTCGAGAAATTTACCTTAAAAGAAAAAAACACTAATGCAGTAAAACACGCTTGTGGATGAAATCGATGATGTCTTGCGTGGAGGTGCCGGGAAGGAAAATCTCGGCGACGCCAGCTTTTTTTAGAGGAGCGATGTCCGCTTCGGGGATGATGCCGCCGACGAGGACGGTGACATCGGTCATGCCTTTTTCGCGGAGGAGATTCATGAGTTGCGGGCAGATGGTGTTGTGGGCGCCGGAGAGGATGGAGAGACCGATGACGTCGACGTCCTCCTGGACGGCGGCGGACGCGATCATTTCCGGGGTTTGGCGAAGGCCGGTGTAGATGACTTCCATGCCGGCGTCGCGGAGGGCACGCGCAATGACCTTGGCGCCGCGATCGTGGCCGTCCAGGCCAGGCTTGGCTATTAGTACTCGTATTTTCTTTTCCGGCATGAGCTAGGTGATGGCGACTTCTTCGTAGGTGCCGAAGACGTCGCGCATGGCGTCGCAGATTTCGCCGAGGGTGGCGTAGGATTTTACGGCGTCGAAGATGAAGGGCATGAGATTGTCTTTGCCTTCGGCGGCGGTGCGAAGAGCGTTGAGGCGACGCGTAACTTCTTCTTTCGAACGCCCGGCGCGGAGTTTGCTCAGGCGTTCGGCCTGGCGATGCGCTACCGATTCGTCGATCTGCAAAGTATCCAGCGGTTTTTCTTCGGAGACGAAATCGTTTACGCCGACCATGATCTTTTCCTTTTTGTCGAGAGCCATCTGGTAGCGGTAGGAGGCTTCGGCGATTTCTCGCTGCGGGTAGCTGCGCTCGATGGCTGCGACCATTCCGCCCATGGCATCGATGCGCTCGATGTAGTCCCACGCGCCGCGTTCGGCTTCGTTGGTGAGGGTTTCGACGAAATAGGAGCCGCCGAGGGGATCGACGGTATTAGTGACGCCGGTTTCGTGGGCGATGATTTGCTGCGTTCGAAGCGCGATCGTGGCGGCGAATTCCGTTGGGAGCGCCCAGGCTTCGTCCAGGGAATTGGTGTGAAGCGATTGCGTTCCGCCGAGGACGGCGGCGAGGGCCTGCAGCGCCGTTCGAACGACGTTGTTGTAAGGTTGCTGCGCCGTAAGGGAGCAGCCCGCCGTTTGCGTATGGAAGCGCAGGGCCCAAGCGCGGGGATTTTTCGAGCCGTAGCGTTCGACCATGGCTTTGTGCCAGATGCGGCGCGCCGCGCGGTACTTGGCGATCTCTTCGAAGAAATCGCTGTGGGCGTTGAAGAAAAAAGAGAGCTGCGGGACAAATTGATCGAGGTCGAGGCCGCGGCGCATTCCCCATTCGACGTACTCAAGGCCGTCACGCAGGGTGAACGCCAATTCCTGAATCGCCGTCGACCCCGCTTCGCGAATGTGATAGCCGCTGATGGAGATGGGGTTGAACTTCGGCGTGTTCTTCATGCCGAATTCGAACGTGTCAATAACCAGGCGCATGGAAGGTTCCGGCGGGTAGATGTATTCCTTCTGCGCGATGTATTCCTTGAGGATGTCGTTTTGCAGCGTGCCGGCGAGTTTTTTCCAGTCCGCGCCTTGCTTTTCCGCGACCGCGAGATACATCGCCCAGATGACGGCGGCGGGCGAGTTGATGGTCATGGAAGTGGTGACATTCGCGAGAGGAATCTTATCGAAGAGAACTTCCATATCTGCGAGGGAGCTGATGGCCACGCCGCATTTGCCGACTTCGCCTTCGGAGAGCGCGTGGTCGGAGTCGTAGCCCATCAGGGTGGGCAAGTCAAAGGCAGTGGAGAGGCCGGTCTGCCCCTGCGCGAGGAGATAACGGAAGCGCTGGTTGGTGTCTTCCGCGGCGCCGAAGCCGGCAAACTGGCGCATGGTCCAGAGGCGGCCGCGGTGCATGGTGGAGTGAATGCCACGCGTGTAGGGCGGCTCACCGGGGAAGCCCAGCTCGCGATCCGGATCCCAATTAGGAAGATCCGCCTGCGTGTACAGGCGGCGAATAGGGTAGCCGGAAATCGTGGTGAACTCGGCGTGGCGCTCAGGATTTTTTTTAAGAGTCGGTTGAAGAGTGTTCTTTTCCCAGGCTTGCTCTTTGGCGGAGGGCTTGCGATGGGCGGAAGAAGTGTCCGCCGGGGGTGCAGTTTGCGTGGTGCCTTTGGATTCTTCGCTCATGGGCCTGGCTCCCGGGGGACGGAATCATACAACGGAACAAATTGGCACAGAATTCAATGCTATTCGAAAGGTAGAGCAGGGGCAAGAGCGGCGTGACGGCCGAGGCCGGGAAGAGGCCAGCAGCGGCACACAATCGCGGCAAAAGAAAAAGCCGGCCCGGGAATCATTATCCGAGCCGGCCTGAAAAAACATCCGCTGCGAGTTACCTCTGATCGGACATAAAGGAGAGCTTGTCGGTACCCACGACCTGGCCATGCAACGTGCCGGGGATAAGTGTTTCGCGCTCGGCTTCGCCGGACTTGGCGTCGGCAATCGTCACGCGGTTGGATTCCAGCGTTCTGCCCACTGCGCGCTCGTAGTTTGCTTTGGCCTCCACGAGGTCCGCGAGGGCGCGAAGTTCCGTGCTCTGGGCGAAGATGAGGTCGCGTTGCGTTTGAATAACCAGGTAGACGGTGGATGCGCCGAGTTGATACTTCTTCTGTTCGGCGTCGAAGGTTTGCTGCTGGAGTTCACGGGCTTTGGCGGCGGCTTCGACACGGGCGCGGTCTTGTGCCAGAGCAATGTAAGTATTCCGTACGTCGAGCAGCGCGGCGTTTTTCAATTGCTGCAACTGCGCTTCGAGCTGGCGCTGCGTGAGAATGGAGCGCTGGTTGTCGGCTTGAGCCGAGCGGTTGCGGATGGGAATTTGCACGTTCAAAGACACTTGATAATCCGGGAAGTTATTGTGAAACGCCGAACTCATGGCGTCCCCGAAGCCGGCCTGTGATACGCCGGTGACCGGCGCGGTAAATCTCGGAATGAATACGTTTACGAGATTGCCGTTCCCGTCGACGAGCTGCGTGCCCAGGCCAGCAACGGGCGTTCCGAATTTCGGCTGATTGCCCGCGAGACCGACCGTTCCGTATTGGGCGGATAGAGTGGCAGTCGGGAGAAGGGCGTTGCGCGTCGCTTTCACGTCGATGGCGCTGTTGAGAAGATTGATGGCGCTTTCCTGCAACTCCGGCCGCTTGGCAAACGCTTCTTTCACCGCTTCTTCGAAGGTAGCCGCTTCGATGGCTTCCGGGCGCGCAGGCAAATCGGTGGGGATGATTTCCACGTTCACAAAATTGGGCGCCAGTGGGTCCTTGCTGATGAAGTTTTTCAAGGCTTGCTGATCCTGGAGCAGCAACGTCTGCGCCACAATCAAATTCTGGCGGTTGGCGGCAACTTCAGACTCAGCGCGCGTGACCTCGAGCGGCGCCATCGTGCCGATTTCCAACTGCTTCTTGTTGTCGTTGTAGAGCTTTTCGGCCACAGTCACGGCCTGCTGCTGGACTTTCACGTTCCCTCGCGCGAAGACCAGCTCCCAATAGGCGGTGATGGTGTTGGTGACGGTAGTGATGGCTTGCTGGGTAAAAGCCCAGTCTGCAATCTTGCGGTTGTTGTTGGCGATGCGAATATTTCGCGTATTGACAGAGCGCCCAAAACCATTCAGCAACTGCTGCTGGAAGCCCGCGAAAATCGTGGTTGTCACCGAAGGGTTAAACAAGTTCGCGGTGGAGGTCGAGCGACTACGCGTATTGTCCCAGGCTGCGAACAGCGTCGTTCCGGTGTGGAATCCCTGGGAATACTGCGTATTGAATGTTGACGTGTGAATCGTCAGCGGCACGAGAGCGGAGACACCGGTACCGGTTCCGGAAGTCAGTGGATTGTTGACGGGGATGTTGCGGTCGTCAATGCTTAACGTTGAGGTGAGCAGCGGGTCGAAACTTAAGAAGGGGATGCTGGCCGTCGAGCCGCCGAAGACCGCGCCGGGCGTGCCGCCCCCAAATCCACCGGCCTTCGCTTTGAGAATTCCGGTATCTGCAAACCACGGGTTGTAACGCTGGACGACGATGTCCATGTTATTTTCCAGTGCCAGCTCGACCGCTTCCTGGAGGCTCAATTCCAGCTTTCCGTCGTGAATGAGCTGGTCGACTCGCGGAGAATTAGCGAGGCCCGGCTCGCCAATCTTGATCGGGGCGTAGGGCGCGAAGATATTCGGGAAGGCTCGCGGCGCATGGCTGTAATTGTACTTTGCCGAGCCGAGAGAAACCGGAACCGCAGTAGTTGCGGGCTTGGCCGGGGCGGCCTGAGCGTTCTGCGGCGTGTCCTGCCCGAAGGCCGGGGAAATAGGCCCCCCCACGAGCGTTACCGCCAAGATGGCGGCCAACAACGGTCGAGCAGACAGCGTCTTCATAGTGCTCCTCACCCTCGAGATTCTGTCCCCCAGGGGACTAAATTTAATCTTACTCATCTCTGTAAAACGTTCTCAGAATGGAATTTGTTTCACGCCGTCGGTCGTTTTTGGAGTACTGAGTGGAATCCAACGGTGCTCACGTCCCACACGCGTGAACCGTTACCGGGCCATCGCGCGGGCTGCGTCGCGCAAGCCAAACGAAACCAAGAGTCTAGCAGGGGGCCCGGTTCCTTGACAACGCAGGATGCGGCGGCTAGTCTGCTGACAATTCGACGGTTAGGAGACGGCTGCAGTTAGCTGGCCAGCATGCTGAGGCGCGAAGAGCTTTTGAAGATGTTTGAGACGGCAGGGGCCATCCGCCACGGCCACTTTGAGCTGTCCAGCGGATTGCACAGCGGCATGTACGTGCAATGCGCCCTGGTGCTGCAATATCCGAGATTTGCGGAGAAGCTGGGACAGGCGCTGGCGGCGCTGTTTTCAGATGCCAAGATTGAAGCGGTCGTCTCGCCCGGGATGGGCGGACTCATCATTGGGCAAGAGGTTGCGCGGGCGCTGCCGGAACCAAAGGGAACGCAGGGCGGGGGAGTGCCCGCTCTTTTTGTGGAGCGCGACAGCAGCGGCATGATGACCATGCGGCGCGGTTTTTCGCTGAAGCCGGATCAACACGTGCTAGTCGTCGAAGACGTTTGGACTACAGGCGGCTCGACGCTGGAAGCGATTCGCGTCGTCGAAGAAGCCGGGGCGCGCGTGGTGGCCGCGGGCGCGTTGATGGACCGGAGCAATGGAAAGATCGAGTTCGAGGTCGAGGCTCAGTCACTCATCCAGCTTCCCATCGACAACTACGAGGAAGACGATTGTCCGCTTTGCCGGCAGGGGAGTGTCGCGGTCAAGCCGGGAAGCCGCTTCGTGCGCACCGCGTCGTAGCCAGATTCCGCCCCTTGCCCGATGCGCTATTTCAAGCTCACCATCGCTTACGACGGCACGGACTTCCACGGCTGGCAGATTCAGGCCGAGAAGCCCACGATTCAAGGCGAAATTGTCAACGTGCTGCGGCGTTTGACGCAGGAACACGTATACCTCCATGGCGCGGGACGGACCGATGCCGGCGTGCACGCGCTGGGGCAAGTGGGCAGCTTTCGAACGCAATCCGCGCTTTCCGCGGAGGAATTTCAGCGCGCGCTGAATGCGCTGCTTCCGCAAACGATTCGAATCGTCAGCAGCGAAGAAGTTGGGCCGGACTTCGATGCGCGCTGGTCCGCGCGCGGCAAAATCTATCGTTACCGGATTTATCGTGGTACGGTTGTGCCTCCGATGATCTGGCGCTACGTGCTCCACTATCCGTTTCCCTTGGATGAAGAGGCCATGCGCGACGCGGCGGCTCGATTTGCCGGCACGCATGATTTTGCCTCGTTTGCGGCTTCCACCGGCTCCGAAGAGGACGACAAGGAACGCTCCACCGAGCGCGAAATGTTTTCGACGGAGCTAGCGCGTACGGCTGACGACGAAGAGCTCGTCTTTACCGTACGCGGCCGTTCGTTCCTCCGCTACATGGTCCGAAAAATGGTGGGGACGTTGCTGGATGTGGGGCGCGGCCGATTAAAGCCGGACGATATCGATCGCCTGTTCGAACTGAGGGATCGCTCCAAATCCGGGCCAACGGTGCCGCCGCAAGGGCTGGTGATGGTGGAAGTCCAGCACGAAGAAGCCTGGCGGCTCGGACGGCCATGACCGATCGCCCTGCTCATTGACCGAATCCCTGAAGACAACAGGAAGAAAGTCACGGTCTCCAACGGCACCGGCGCAGCCACTGCCGGCAAGCAATAGGGCATTGCACGGTGGTAGCAGCCACAGGCGGGGCAAAATCGGTTAGAATCTCGCTTATGGCTGCCACGGCCATCCCCATTGACACGCTGCCCTCGATTAATCCCGCCACGGGTGCGGTCGTGGGCCAGTTTGAGAAGACACCCTCATCGCTCTTGCCGGAAATCGTTGCGTACGCGCGCGCTGCGCAGACCGAGTGGGCGAAAGTTTCCATCCGCGATCGCTGCGCGAAACTGCGAATCCTTGGCGAATGCATCATGGCTTCGCGCGACGAGCTGGCCGACGCTGTGGTTCTTGAATCCGGAAAGCCTCGAGTGGAAGCGCTTTTCGCCGACCTTTTTGTCGCGCTGGATTCTGCAAAATATTGGTCGGAGAATGCCGTCTCGACGCTTCGAACCGAGCGCGTCGCGCACCACAGCACCGCGGCGAAAGCCAAGAGCGGCTATCTGGTCTATGAGCCGCTTGGCGTCATCGCGATTATTTCTTCTTGGAATTACCCGCTCGCGATTCCGCTCAGCCAGATCATTCCGGCGGTGGCTGCGGGGAACGCCGTCGTGTGTAAGACGAGCGATTTCACGCCTCAATGCGGGGCAATGATCGAGAAGCTTTTTCTCGACGCCGGCTTCCCGAAAAATCTCGTCATCATCGTGCAAGGCGGAGGGGAAGTGGGCCAGGCGTTGATCGAGGCCGCTCCGGACAAGGTCTTATTCACGGGAAGCGTGGCCACGGGCCGCCGCGTTGCGGAAGCTTGTGCGAAGAAACTGATTCCATCGGTTCTCGAGCTTGGCGGCAAGGACGCGATGATTGTTCTTGCTGACGCCGATCTCGACGTAGCGGCCAGCGCCGCTGTCTGGGGCAGCTACACGAATTGCGGTCAGGTCTGTTTGTCCGTCGAGCGGCTGTTCGTTGAAGAATCCGTCAGCGAATCTTTCGCAACCCTGTGCGTCGCGAAAACCAAGAAGCTTCGCCTTGGGCCTGGAAGCGACCCATCGGCGGATGTCGGCCCGCTCATTCGTCCGCATCATGTGCAGCGCATGAGCGAACTGATCCGCGATGCGGTTTCGCGTGGAGCAAGGGTTCTTTGCGGCGGCCATCCCCGCCCCGACCTCGGTCCGAACTTTTTTGAGCCCACGGTTATCGCCGGTGTGGATTTGTCGATGAATCTATTTCAGGAAGAGACCTTCGGCCCAATCCTTGCTCTGCAAAGTGTGCGCGACGCCGAAAGCGCCATCGCGCGCGCGAACGATTCTCCCTTTGCACTCGCCGCCAGTGTCTGGACCCGTAATGTGCAGCGTGGTGAAGCGATTGCCAAGCGCCTGCGCGCGGGCGCGGTCATGGTGAATGACGCGATCAGCTATTTCGCGATTGCGGAAGCGCCGCACGGAGGGTGCGGCGCGAGCGGCTGGGGCCGCACGCACGGGAAGGCCGGCTTGCTTGAAATGGTGCAAACGAAATACATTGATGTAGACCGGCTGCCGCGCCGCGAAAAGCCGTGGTGGTACCGCTACGGCGCGGATCTGGAACGCGCCGCCGATGCTTTTCTGCGATTCGAGTTTTCCGCCGGAATTGCCGCGAAACTCGGCAACGCGCGGAGCGCATTGAAAACTTTTTTCCGCGATCACGAACTGTAGAGAGGAACTCCATGCCCGAAGAGACTGCGGCATCGCCAAAAATCAAAACGCGCAAACCCAAGCAGCGCGCTTGCGACGAGAAAGACGAAAAGGGCAAGCTCTGCAACGGCCATTTGAAGCGGTACTACGATTATGGGAAAGAAGTTGCGGCGCTCATCGGCCCGAGAGCGGAGATTTACCGCTGCGAATTCTGCAAGACGCTCTATCGCCCCGATCCCGTGCAGCAGCCGCAAAGCTATACGCTGCGCAACTAGCCCATCGTCGCCGCAATACACGAGGTCCTCTTGCCGCAAAACGAATGGATTTACGATTGGAACCTCGCCACGCCGCCGGCGATCGCGCCCGGCACGCGCGTCCTGCTGGATGACGAAACGCTTCGCGACGGGTTGCAAAATCCATCCGTTTTCGATCCGAGCATCGAAGAAAAGATCGAAATCCTGCATCTGATGGAATCGCTCGGAATAGATGCCGTAAATATTGGTTTGCCGGGCGCCGGTCCACGGGCCGTGGCGGATACTGAGGCGCTCGCGCGCGAAATCGCCACGCATCGCATGAAGATCAAGCCGAATTGCGCCGCGCGCACCCATGAGAGCGATATCCGGCCGATCGTGGAAATCTCGCAGCGCGTGGGCATCGCCATCGAAGCCGCGACGTTTCTCGGCACCAGCCCGATTCGCCGCCTGGTCGAGGACTGGACCGTCGACCATCTCGAGCGCACCACGGAAAAAGCCGTCAAGTTTGCCGTCGAGCACGGCTTGCCGTCCATGTACGTCACGGAAGACACCATGCGCACGGACCGCGAAACCGTCAAACGGCTCTATTCCGCAGCCATTCGAAGCGGGGCGCGCGCCATCGTTCTACGGTCGGCCACGCTACGCCGAACGGCGCATTCAACCTCGTCAAGTTCGCCATCGACGAGGTGGTGAAACCCTCCGGCGAGAAGATTCGCGTGGATTGGCACGGCCATAACGACCGCGGCCTGGCGATCGCGAATTCTCTCGCGGCCGTCGCTGCAGGCGCGCATCAGGTTCACGCCGCCGCCAACGCGCTCGGTGAGCGCGTGGGCAACACACCGACGGAACTGATGCTCGTGAATCTTCGCCTGATGGACCTAATCCATCAGGACCTTTCGCGGCTCAAGGAGTATTGCGAAAAAGTCGCCAAGGCCACACACACTTCCATTCCGCCAAATTATCCGGTCGTGGGCCATGACGCCTTTCGAACCGCCACGGGCGTTCACGCCGCCGCGCTGGTGAAGGCGTTTCGAAAGAACGACACGGCGCTGGCCAACGCCGTTTACAGCGGCGTGCCTGCGCATCTTTTCGGCCTCGACCAAGTGATCGAGATCGGCCCCATGAGCGGAAAATCCAATGTACTCTTCTGGCTAGAAAAGCACGGCATTCCCGCGGATGATTCCGTGGTGAATCGCATCTTCGACGCCGCGAAGCAATCCGCTCGCGTCCTTACAGACGCGGAAGTTTTTGCCCTGTGCAGCGAGGCCGCACGACATTGAGCCGAAAGCCACCGCGCAACCTTTCGGTGAAAGGTGCGCTCGTTTGCGTTATTCTTCTGGCTATGCCGGTTCGCTCCCTCGCCGCCCCTCATTCTTCCCGCCGGGCCCAAACCTCGCCGCTTCCTGCAAATCCGCAAGTTCGCGCCGCTCTCGATTGGCTTGCGACGAATATTTCCTGGGTCAACGACCTGCAGGCGCGTCTAACAGGAATTCCCGCACCGCCTTTTCAGGAAGCGGCGCGCGCCGCTGCCGTCAAGCCGTTGCTCGCGGAAGCAGGGCTTTCCGTCGAAATCGATAAGGCCGGCAACGTGATCGGCGAACTGCACGGCACCAACGAAAAGGAAATCATCATCGTCGCGGCGCATCTGGATACCGTTTTTCCCGCCGGCACGGACGTGAAAGTTCGTCGCGATGGCACGCGCATGAGCGCGCCCGGAATCTCCGACAATGGCGCCGGACTGGCGGCGCTTCTGGCGCTGGCGCGCGCGGTGCACTCCGCACATCTAAAACCGCAACGCACGATTCTTTTTGTTGCTGACGTTGGCGAAGAAGGCGAAGGCAATCTCCGCGGAATGCGCGCCCTGGTCGAAGCCTATCGCTCCAAACTCAAAGCAGTCGTGGTTCTCGACGGCTCCGGCACCGACCACGTCACCACGAAAGCGCTGGCTTCGCGCCGGCTCGAAGCGCTTATCACCGGCCCGGGCGGCCACAGTTGGTCGGATTTCGGCATGCCCAATCCGATCAACGCGCTGGTCCGCGGTTCCGTGCGCTTCATCAACACGAAAGTTCCCGTCACGCCGCGCACAACGTTTAACATCGGTGAGATCGAAGGCGGCACGTCCGTGAATTCTGTTCCTCACGAAGCGCGCCTCAAGGTGGACATTCGCTCCGAGAGCGAAGACGAGCTCGTGCGCCTCGAGGCCGCGCTGCGCGAATGCATGGCCGCGGGCGCTCGCGACGAAATGGAATCCGCGCGCGACCGCTCCAAAGGCAAGCTGGAATGGAAGGTGGAGCTCCTCGGGAGCCGCCCTGGCGGGGAACTGAACGCGGATTCGGCGTTGCTGGCTGCGCTGCACGCCGCCGATGAATTTGTCGGCAACCAATCGCGCGTCGAGCGCTCTTCCACCGATGCAAACATTCCGTTGTCCCTGGGCATCGATGCCATTGCCATTGGCGCCGGGGGCAATGGCGGCGGCGCCCATTCGTTGCAGGAATGGTACGATTCCGCGGGCCGGGAATCGGGCTTGAAGCGTGCGCTCCTTACGCTGGTTGGAATTTCCGGAATCGCGGAGGAAAAATCGCGTTGAACACGAAGGCCAGTCGCTCTCTTGCTCTCAGCGGGGTGATTGCGCTAGCCGTGCTTGCCATCGCAGCGGGATTCCACGCGGTGGCCCGCCCGCAGCAACGCGGCTCGCACACGGTCTATTACGTTCACGGCCGCATTTATACCAATGATCCAGCGCATCCCTGGGCCGAAGCCATAGCCGTCGCCGACGGGAAGATCAGCTGCATCGGAAATTTGGACCATGTGCTGCTCGATTGCGGCGGCGGCCAGGAAGGCGTGGAGACGGTTCAGCTCCGTGGCCAGTTTGTGATGCCTGGCTTCAACGACGCTCACGTGCATCTTGGCGGCGCCGCTGCGGACCTTCTCGCCGCACCGTTGACGGGAGTGCCTTCCGCGGAAGAGATGCAGAAGCGCGTTGCCGATGCCGTTGCCCGGCATAAAGCAGGCGAGTGGATCACCGGCGGCGGTTGGGACCACACTCTTTGGGCCGAAAAAAGATTTCCGAATCGCCAGCAGCTGGACGCCGTCTCACCCAAGAATCCCGTCATCCTCACGCACATCTCGGGTCACGTCGCTGTCGCCAATTCGCTGGCGCTCAAGAGCGCGGAAATTGATAAGAACACGCCCAATCCGCCGGGCGGCGAAATCGAACATGACGCCCTTGGCGAGCCCACGGGCATGTTGAAAGAGTACGCGGCGATGTCTCTCGTCACGGTGAGGATTCCCGATCCACCCATCGAGCTGCGTCGCAAAGGGATCGAGATGGTGCTCGAGAATCTGGCGAAGAATGGCGTCACCTCCGTCCAGGATTTTTCCGATTGGGAAGACTTCAAGGTTTTCAAGCAGCTCAAAGACGATGGGAAGCTTACCGTGCGAATCACCGAATGGCTGCCGTTCAATTTGCCGCTCAACGATCTGCAGAATATGCGCGCGCAGGGTGGCACCACGGACCCTTGGGTGAAGACCGGCGCGCTGAAAGCCTTCACCGATGGCGCGATGGGTTCACGCACCGCCGCCATGCTGGAGCCGTACTCCGACGATCCCTCCACGAGCGGAATCCTGACCAACGATCCCGTCAAGCTGCGGGAAATGGCGATCGCTCGAGATAAGGCCGGTTTTCAGCTCGCGTTTCACGCGATTGGCGATCGCGCGAACCGCGTCGCCCTCGATGTGTTCGAAGCCGTCGCCAAAGCCAACGGCCCGCGCGACCGTCGCGACCGCATCGAGCACGCGCAGCTTGTTGCGCCCGAGGATTTTGCGCGCTTCACGAAGCTCAATGTCATCGCTTCGATGCAGCCTTCGCATCAGACCACCGACATGCGCTGGGCCGAGGATCGCGTCGGGCGGGAGCGCATCAAGGGCGCGTACGCCTGGGCCAGCATGCGCAAGAACGGTGTGCGCCTGGCGTTTGGCACGGACTACGACGTCGAGCCCATCAGCCCCTTCCGCGGCCTCTATGCCTGCGTCACGCGCGAACGTCCTGAGGGTGGCCCAAGGAACGGCTGGGAGCCACAGGAGAAAATATCGCTTGAGGATTGCCTTCGTGCTTACACTTCGGGCTCGGCCTACGCGCAGTTCGAAGAAGGGAAGAAGGGTGAGTTGAAAGCCGGCGAATACGCCGACTTCATCATTCTTTCGAACGATCTCACCAAGATTCCGCCTGCGCAATACACGAAAACCCAGGTGCTCCGCACCGTCGTCGCCGGCCGCACGGTCTACCTGGATCACTGATCTAAGCGACAGATTCGGCGCTGCCCCATTTTCCCATCCCGTGGACCCTGCTAACGCGGCTGCATCGCGCCTGTCAGGCGCAAGAAGTTCGAGGGCAGGGCCAATTGTTATTGGAATTGGCGGATCACCTTTGGCTCCAATTCGCTTGGAGACCTTTCTGCGTGTTAAGCGCCCTCCTCGTGAGCCATTATTCCTGGAAAAGTCTCCAGGCGAGGCTGCGGACGCACATGGGAGAGGGTGTTGGCCCGGCGAATATTGAGGGCGATTTATATAACTCTTAGGTAGAAGTAATATTGGCTTGACAAAACCACACCCCAGGACTATAAAGCCCTCAAATTTCCCTTAGGTTGCCCCCGGAGATATCCAATTCAGAGTGGAAGGGGAGTGTCATGTCTAAGATTCTGCGGATGAATAGTGTGGTGGGTGTTCTTCTGGTGTGCGCGCTGGCATGGACGATGATGCCGGCAGCGTTTGCACAGGAAACCACGGCAGGGATTCAGGGTTACGTGAAGGACCCGAGCGGGGCGGTTATCGCAGGCGCAACCGTAGAAGTCTCGAGCCTGGCCCTGATTGGCGAGAAGAAGATCCAAACCGATCACGCTGGTTTCTATCGATTTGTTAATTTACCTTCAGGCATTTACACGCTGACGGTAACAGTACCTGGATTCCGTACCTACAAGGCGACCGGCATTGGCCTTGATGTGGGGCGCCTGCCCAACGTGGATGTATCGATGGAACTCGGCGTCGCTACGGAAGTCGTGGAGGTTTCCACGGGAGCCCCCCTCGTTGATACGTCGACCAGCAAGGCCGCTGTCAGTATTTCTGAGGAGCTCATTAAGGACGTGCCCAAGACCCGTCAATTCTTCAGCCTGGTGGTCTTCGCGCCGGGCGCTCGCCAGGAACCGCTGCAGTCCAGCAACCGCGGCAACAACGGGTTCCAGATTGATGGCGCCAGCGACGGCGAGAACACTTACTTGGTTGAAGGCATGGACACTACGGACGTGCAGAGTGGCGGCGTCGGCCAAGTGGGCCAGAGCTACAACATGGATTTCGTTGAGGAAGTTCAGATCAAATCGAGCGGTTTTGAAGCCGAGTACGGTGGCGCGACGGGCGGCGTGATCAATCTGATCCAAAAGCGCGGCGGCGACTCGTGGCACGGAAGTCTTTTCTATTACTACCGGGGCAATCAGATCACGGCCAGCGATCACCCCTACCTGCGCCTAGACCCCGGCAGCGTAGCCAACTACAAGACGACCCCGACGGCTGCGCAGCCCGCCATCCTCATGGGTCAGACGCCGGAATACTATCAGCCGCGGCAGGACAAGTGGCGAACCGTCGAGGCCGGGTTTACCGCGGGTGGAGATTTGATCAAGAGTCGCCTTTGGTTGTTTACTGGCTTTGACCCGCAACTGTACCGGCAGCACCGCACGGTGGTGTTTGCCAACCAGGCTATACCGGCAAACAACGGGGCGCGAACTTTCAATACGACTGATGATATTTATAACTGGCAGACGAGGATTGACGGCAGCCTGACCAAAAAGTTGCACCTGTTTGGTTCGTGGATCTATGCGTATCGGAGGAACGTCGGCATTGACGTGCCACTCCAGGACAGCCCCTTCGGCCAGTCCAATAACTCCAGTGCGACCGACCCGACCACGTTTCGTCAGGACCGCGGCGTGGTGCGGCCCGACTCGGTATGGACATTCGGGGGCGACTGGACGGTCAATTCCCGGCTGATCGTGGCCGCCCGCTACGGATATTGGTTTTACAACGTTCGCGACATCGGATTGCCCAGTGGCACTAAGTATGTGTACCAGAATACTGCAGTTGGCGTTACGTCGCTAAGTGGCCAGCCTATACCCGCTGCCTACGCGAACCCGGATGGGTTCACCAATATTGGAACGAACTATAAAACCATCTACGACGCTTACAAGCGCAAATCGGTGAGCGCTGACGTAAGCTGGTTCAGGTCGTTCTTGGGCCAGCATAGCTTCAAATTCGGATACGCCCAGAACAAGCTGGCAAATGATCTGAATCAGGGCTATGACTCGTCGCTAACGCTGCTGTATTACGGCCAGCCATACACGCCGAACGGCCCGGTGGGAACTGCCAGCTGCAACGCGCTTTTGCCGCAGCCGTGTCAGGGTCAGTGGGGCTATTACACGGTGCAGGATTTTTCGCGCTTTGGCCATGCCTCCGGTAACAACTACAGCATTTACGGGCAGGATTCCTGGACACTGGGCCGCGGTGTAACTCTCAACGTTGGCGTACGTTTCGATAAGGAATACTTACCAGCCTACACGCAGGGCGCGGGCCAGGTCGATTTCGGTTTCACTGACAAGATCGCTCCGCGGCTTGGCGCGGCTTGGGACGTACTGCACAACGGCAAGTGGAAGCTCTACGGGAGCTACGGCAAGTTCTTCGACATCATGAAGTTCTCTCTGCCGCGTGGCTCCTTTGGTGGCGACTACTGGCACGATTGCAATTACACACTTGATAACCCCAATTACAATCTGATCGTGCCGGCGCGTAAGGGCGATCACTACTGCAACAACGGCGCCGGTGGAACAGCGCCCGGCACGCTCTTGGAAGAATTCAACTGGCGCGCCGTGATCATCGATCCGAGCAACCCTGGTGTCGATCCCAACATCAAGCCCATGCAGCAACACGAATTCGTGGTGGGTTCTGATTATGCGTTGAGTTCGGCAGTGGGTATCGAAGTTCGTTATGTGCGCAAGCGGCTGGACTATGCGATCGAGGACAATGGCGTGGACATCGCCGGTGCGGAGGTGTACTTTATCGGTAACCCCGGCTATGGGATCGTTCGTGATCTGCTCCAAAAGCCGGTGAAGGATTCCACATCCATCCCGTTCGTTACCTACCCGGCGCAGTGCCCCACCTGCCCGTTCGAACCGCGCGCTGAGCGCCGCTATGACGGCCTGGAAGTGCGAGTCAACAAGCGGTATGGCCGCAACTGGTTTGGTCAAGTGTCGTACACTTATAGCAAGTTGTACGGCAATTATCCCGGCCTGACCAGCACCTTCTTAACAGACGCCGGCGGCGCGAACAACCTGGTTGGTGGTGGCGGCGGGCGTCACGATCCCAATAACAACCGCTCCTTCGACTTGCCCCATATGCAGTTTACTGCCCACGGCAAGCCATTTGACGGGCCGCTGCCGACCGATCGTCCGCATACCTTAGCGATGATCGGCTCCTACCACCTGAAGTGGCTAGCGGGTGAAAGCACGCTCGGCCTCAGCCAAGTGGTCTTCTCCGGCTCGCCGCTCAGCACAGCTTGGCCGGCGATCAGCACGAGTTCTGCTGTCCAGTTTGTCGAGGACCAGGGGAACTTCGTAAAGATACACCGCGATCCCACAACCGGCGCATTCGTCTCCGACGGCGTTATCCAAGGATATCGCACCCCGATGTTCACGCAGACCAACGCTCAGTTTGGGCATGATTTCAAAGTCAGCAAGAACAATGAGAAACTGAAGCTCGGTTTCACGTTCAACGTGCTGAATTTGCTGAATCAACACAACAAAATGGCGGTTGTGGAAAACCCGTTCGGCAAGCGCAGTGACCACACTCAGCCCTATGATGCCGCGGGTGACGTTGACTGGTTGGCCTTAACCAAGACTGGATGGGACTACATCGCTTCCGCCAACGGCGGGCTCGGCAACTCGCGGCACACCGTCAGCAACCTGTATGGACTGCCATCGCTGTTCCAGCAGTCCAGGGCAGCTTACGTGGGGATACAATTCACGTTCTAAGTGTAAAGTCAAAGTGAAAGACCCTTGGGCCGGCTAAAAAGTCGGCCCTTTTGTCTTGAAACTTGGCGTCCGGGCGTCGCGGAGTCCGATTCGGGGTATCATCGTCAAGCGTGAAGGGTGTCTCCATCCCCTCGCCTGCTCCCCCCGGGAGGGACTTTCAAAAGTGCGGAAGTTTGTTCTTCTCGCTCTCCTTCTCGCCCTGTCGGTTCTGGCCGCCTGTGGCACCTGTCTGGCCCAAGGTTTGAATCGGCCCCGTCCTGTCCGGCTCCGTGTCATCGTCTCCTATCAAGGCGGCCAAACGAAAGTTAACCACGCAACCGTGGAACTAATGGACGCGGTCGGCGGCAGTTCCGCCTTGGACAAGCAGATCACGGATCAGGACGGCCGAGTCGAATTCAATACCATTACTGGGGAGCATCGCATTCGCATCACGGGCGATGACATTCACCCCTATGAAGGAGACTTCGAGATCGTTCCCACAGAGACCTACCACATCGAGAATGTCGGTGTCCGGCGCAAGCCGGAGGGAAAGGCAACCAGCGCAGAAGCAATGAATACTGTCCCGGCCATTCGCCTGAAGATTCCTGACAATGCGCGCAAGGAGTTCGAGAAAGGGGGCAAGGCCATGGAAGAGAAAAGTTGGGACGAGAGCCGGAAGCATTTCCAGGCTGCCGTGGACTTGTATCCCGACTACGACCTCGCCTACAACGGCTTGGGGATTGCTTGCTCGCAGTTGAACGACATACCGGCCGCCCGCCAAGCTTTTGTCAAAGCCACCGAGCTGAACGACAAGTTCGCGGGAGCGCAGCGCAACCTGGCACGCATCCTTCTGTCCGAGCACAATTATAATGAAGTTGCATCACTGCTGAACCGCTCCTTGAAAGTCGAGCCGATGAATGCGTGGGCGTTGACGAACGCTGCCTATGCCGAATTGCAGCTTCACAGGTTTAAGGAGGCTACTGAGCATGCGCTACGGGTGCATGGCTTGCAGCATGACGGTTCGGCAAATGCGCACGTCATCGCCGGTTATGCGCTGGAGGCCTTGGGGCAGCAGCAGGAAGCGGCCGAGCAGTGGAGGCTCTATCTTAAAGAGGATCCCAAGGGTCCCAATGCCAAGCGCGCCCAGGAAGCCGTGGCACGACTGACCAAATCTCCGCAACCCTGACCTGTCCTCTTGCAAAGCCCATCCCGCGCAGTTGTCAGTCTTCTCTGAAGCCAATACACTGCAAGCTCTCGATCCCCAGAAAGGATGAACGGGCCCATAAACAAACGATTGCGCGGATCTGTCGCTCGCCTTCGTAAAATTAGTTTAATGGCCGTTCGTGTAGTACTTCACGTCAACCTTGTCGAACATGGTGGCGGTGGCGGCGTGCGTTTTCTCGTAGGCGTCGATCGCCGCGGCGTGCTGCAGGCTCGTGCCGATGTCGTCGAGCCCTTTGAGCAAAACTTCCTTGCGGGACGGCGCGATTTCGAATTTGAACATCAGGCCGTGTTTGTCCGCGATGGTCTGATTCGGCAGATTCACCGTAAGTGAATAGCCTTCTTCTTTTTCCGCGCGCTGGAAGAGCTCTTCGACTTGTTCCTCGGGAAGCGTGGCGGGAAGGATGCCGTTCTTGAAGCAGTTGTTGTAAAAAATGTCGGCGTAGCTCGGCGCGATGATCACACGGAACCCGTAATCTTTCACACCCCACGGAGCGTGTTCGCGGCTGGAGCCGCAGCCAAAGTTTGCGCGCGTAAGCAGAACCGATGCGCCTTTGTAGCGAGGGAAATTCAGGACGAATTCGGGATTTGGTTTTTCGCCGGGCAGATAACGCCAGTCGTAAAAGAGGATGCGGCCAAAGCCTTCGCGCGTGAGCGCCTTTAGAAATTGCTTGGGCACCATCTGGTCTGTGTCCACGTTGACGCGGTCGAGCGGCATGACCATGCCGGTGTGAGTATTGAACGGTTGCATGTGATTCAGTCTCCCAAAACTTGAAAGTTCTCAATTTCGCCAAACGCCGTCCAATAAGCGGCTCCCTTTTCTCGTTTTTTATCGGAGCGGTTCGTGGAAATCAAGATGTAAGTAATGCCGCAGCAAGGCTCGAGCTTGGCACAAACGGTCAATTCATGCACACGGATTTCAAGCAGCTCTCCGCTCGCAAGCTCGAGGCGCATCTTCTTGCCGACGTGATCCGGATTCAAACCGTGCGTGTCCACAGGCATGGTCAATCCAGGCTACTCGACGGAGGAAACGTCGTCGAGGGAACGCACATCCACAAAATGGCCGGCGATGGCGGCAGCCGCGGCCATGACCGGGCTGACCAGATGCGTGCGGCTGTCTTTACCCTGGCGGCCTTCGAAATTGCGATTCGACGTGCTGGCGCTGCGTTCGTGCGGCGGCAGGACATCCGCGTTCATGCCGATGCACATGCTGCAACCGGCATCGCGCCACTCGAAACCGGCGGCGGTGAAAATCTTGTCGAGGCCTTCTTTTTCGGCTTGGGTCTTGATGCCGCGCGAGCCGGGAACGATGAGCGCCTGTTTAATGGTCTTGGCAATGTGCTTGCCTTCGACAAAATGCGCGGCGGCGCGGAGATCATCGAGGCGCGAATTGGTGCACGAGCCGATGAACACGCGGTCCACGGGAATATCCACGATGGGTGTGCCGGCCTTGAGGCCCATGTACTTGAGCGCGCTCTCGGTGGCTTTCTGATCGTTGAGATCTTGGAAGTCGTGGGGATCGGGCACGCTCGAAGTGACGCTGGTGACCATGCCAGGATTTGTGCCCCAGGTGACTTGCGGCGCAATCTGTTCTGCGTGGAGCTCGACGGTCATGTCAAATTTCGCGCCTTCGTCGGTGGTCAGTTCCTTCCAGCGCTCGACGGCTTCCTGAAGTGCTTTCCCTCGCGGCACAAACGGGCGGCCTTCGAGATACGCGAAAGTCGTCTCATCGGGGGCGACCATTCCGGCGCGTGCACCGCCTTCGATGGTCATATTGCAGACGGTCATGCGGCCGTCCATCGAAAGAGAACGAATCGCCTCGCCGCCGTACTCCGCAACGTGGCTGGTGCCACCACTGATGCCCATCTTTCCGATAATGGCGAGAATGAGGTCCTTGGCGGTAACGCCCTTGGGACGCTTGCCGTGAACGAGAATGTGGAGAGTCTTGCTCCGCGACTGCACCAGGCATTGCGTAGCGAGCACGTGCTCCACTTCGCTGGTGCCGATGCCGAACGCAAGCGTGCCAAACGCACCGTGCGTCGAAGTATGGCTATCGCCGCAAACAATGGTTTGACCAGGCTGCGTGATGCCGAGTTCCGGGCCGATGATGTGCACGATGCCTTGATTCTTGCTATTCATGTCGAAGAGTCGGACGCCGGATTCGCGGCAGTTTTTTTCGAGAGCCTCGAACTGCAGGCGCGCGTCGGTATCAAGGATAGGCAGAGTGCGGTCTTTGGTAGGAACGGAGTGGTCCATCACCGCGAAAGTGAGGTCGGGGCGGCGCACCTTGCGGCCTTCCGCTTTGAGTCCCGCGAAGGCTTGGGGGGAGGTGCCTTCGTGAATCAAATGGCGGTCAATATAGATGAGCGCAGGATGGCCAGGTGATTCCTGAACAACGTGGGAGTCCCAGATCTTTTGGTAGAGCGTTTTCGGTGTCATGGATGTTCATTCCGGAGTTTAGCACCGTTGGTATGGAGAGCAAAAGGCGGCAAGCGCCTCGCGCGGTGCGGACTTCGCAAAAGCAGATGCTGGGCGGTACTTAGTCCAGCGTGGGGCTTGCGCTGGTACAGCCACTGCCGGAAGAATCGTAGTGGATTACGCTGTTCTGATCGGTGCAGAACATGCGCTGCCCCGTCGATCCAACTGCCTGGGGAGTCCCGGTGACCAGATAGCTGACCGAGGGAACGAGGCCATCACCCGTCCACGCAAAGGAGTAGCCGCTTTTCCTCCCCTGAGCGAGGACGTCATCCAGCAAGCACGCTTGGGCGGAGGAGGCGGTACAAGGACTTGCGCCGCCCATAGCCAGCAGGGTGGCCGGGTAGCCGAGATTCGAATAGGTCACGGAATAAGTCACGGCGGCGGTGTTGATGATGCGAATGGAGGCGACGGCCGAGGCTTCGTTGGCGCGCTGGCGGGAGCGAAGGAAGTTAGGAATCGCGATCGCCGAAATGATCAAAATGACAGCGACGACGAGCAGCAACTCGATCAGCGAAAACCCGTTGCGGTTTTTCATGGATACCCCCGGAGCCGTCAATTTCGCACCAATCCTGGACGCAGCACGGCTTCCTCTCGGCGCTGGGATACCACGCCGGGTAGTATAGTCCGAACTCAGGCTGAAATCTGCAAAAAAGCAGTGCTCCTGGACAGAGCTGGAGGGGGCTTCAACCTGTGTCCGGAGGGCCATCCGGCGTGCCAGGAGAGTGGATTTATCAGATAATTCCATTATCGAGTGGATCAAAAGAGCTACATGTTGAAGAACCTAAAGATAGCGAGCGGGGAGAGGGAGGCATGAGCGACAGCAGGGTGAAATGGGGCGTGCTGGGCGTGGCGTCGATTGCGACTCGCAAAGTGATTCCGGGAATGCAGAGGGGCACTCGGAGCGAGGTGGCGGCAATTGCTTCGCGCGATGCACGGAAGGCGGAAGACGCCGCGCACAAGCTGGGGATTGCCAAGGCGTACGGGTCGTATGAAGCGCTGCTGGCGGACCCGGAGATTGAGGCGATTTACAATCCGCTGCCGAATCATCTGCACGTGCCCTGGTCGATCAAAGCGGCGGAAGCAGGGAAGCACGTTTTGTGCGAGAAGCCACTGAGCCTGTCTGTGGCTGAAGCCAGGACGTTGCTCGAGGCACGAGACAGCTGCGGCGTGAAAATTGGCGAGGCGTTCATGGTGAAGACGCATCCGCAATGGGTGCGCACGCAGGATTTGATCCGGCACGGAGTGATTGGGGAGTTGCGGTCGATCGTGGGAGTGTTCAGCTACTTCAATAGAGATCCCCAAAATGTGAGGAATAGAGCGGAATGGGGCGGCGGGGGGTTGATGGACATCGGATGTTATCCGATCCTGGCGTCGCGATGGATGTTCGGGGCGGAGCCGCTTTGCGTGTCGGGAATCGCGGAGAAGGATCCGGAGTTTGGCGTGGACCGCTTGACCTCGGCGATGATGGAGTTCCCGTCGGGGCTAGCCGTGTTCACGTGCAGCACGCAGATGGTGCCGTATCAGCGGATGCAATTCCTGGGTACCAAGGGCCGCATTGAGATCGAGATTCCGTTCAATGCTCCGCCCGACCGGCCGACGCGGATATTTATTGACGATGGACGCGACGTGTTTGGCGGCGGAATTCGGACAGAAACAATTCCAATTTGCGATCAATATACTTTGCAGGGAGACGCGTTCTCGCGGGCGATTCGCGAGGCCGGAGAAGTTCCGGTCCCGCTGGAAGATGCAATCGGCAATATGGCGGTGATCGAGGCGATTTTTCAAGCAGCGGAGTCCGGCAGGTGGGTGCAGCCGGAGAAACTGTGAGGACAGGGAGCAAAGGCCATGGCGATTCGGAAGATCTTGCAGCTGGGTGATGCCGGATTGCGGGAGGTGGCGAAGCCCGATGAGCGAAGTTTCCTACACGCGGATCGATAGCCCTGTTGGCAAACTTCTGTTGGCCGCTGACACGCAGGGCCTGCGGCTGGTGAGCTTTGAGACCAGCAAGCGAGCCGCGCCTGTTCAGCCGGGATGGAAGGAAGATAAAGCCCCGTTTGCTGAAGTCATCCGGCAGTTGCAGGCATACTTTGGCGGCGAATTAAGAGAGTTTGCATTGCAGCTGGCGCCGGAAGGAACGGAGTTTCAACTCCGCGTATGGAACGGCCTGAGGACCATTCCGTACGGCGAAACCATCTCGTATGGGCAACTGGCGCAAAAGATTGGAGATCCCAAGGCAGCGCGCGCGGTGGGACTTGCGAATGCCTGCAATCCCATTCCGATCATTGTTCCTTGCCACCGCGTGATCGGCAGCAACGGAAGCCTGACCGGTTTTGGAGGTGGCCTTGCGAACAAGAAAAAATTACTGGCCCTGGAAAGCAGGCAACTGAGTTTGCTCTAGACAATCTCGGGAAGGCGAACAATCCAATAACAAACAAGGCGCCCTGCGGCCAGCAAAGCCGCCCTTCCTGTTTGCGGAGGCGGAATTGAATTTAGAACAATGCCGTCGGGCGGCGCGTCCAGGATTTGCCCTTTGCTTTGGCGATGCCTTCGACGTCATTAACGTAGGCGCCCGCCTGCGTAAGGACGTGGTGGAGGTCGTTGCCGATGCTGATGAAGGTGAAGCCTTTGTCGAGAAACTCTCCGACACGAGCGGTGCCGAAGAGAAAGAGGCCGAGGATGACGCTGTTCTTGCGAGCTTCGGCGACGAGTTTATCCGTGGCGGCGCCTAATTCTGGTGAAGTGTACATATGCGGGAATTCGTACTTTTCATAGAGGCCCATGGACATGCAAAGATCGTTTTGGCCGAGAAAGAGAATATCCACGCCGGGAACCGCAGCGATTTCCGCCATGTTCTTGATGCAGTCCGCGGTTTCGACCTGTAACGCCACGATGAGATTGTTGTTGGCATTGCCGGCATAGCCAAGAAGGCCGGCTTTGTTCATGCTGCGCTGGGGAAAGTAGACCGAGCGGGTTCCTGCCGTCGGATATTTCGTGCAACTCATCGCCAGCCGTGCTTCCTCGGCGGAATTAATGTAGGGAATCAAAACGCCGTCCGCTCCCAGGTCGAGCGCTTGCTGGATGCCGGGACGGTCGCTGTACCCGCCGACGCGAACCATTGATTTTGCGCCGCCGTTCGCAATCCCCGAGAGCATCGCGGAAAGTTTTTCGTAGCCCATCGGCCCATGCTGGGTGTCCACGAGCAGCCAGTCGTAGCCGCTGAAAGCGAGCTGCTCAGCGACCGTCGGGCTGTGCGCGTTGAGGAAAAGACCGAGTTTGGGCTGGCCGTCTCGAAGCTGTTTTTTGAAGTCAACACCACTCAGGGTGGCATCGGGCATGAAAGTCTCCTTAGAAATATAGCGTCAAAATAAGGAACGTAGTGTACCCGAAGAAGGCTCACTGGCGAATGGATTTGACCCGAAGGAATAGAGAAGCGACTTGCCTAAGGCTAGGGCCGGCGGACGTCAGCGAAAAGAGAAACGATTGCTTTCACGGGCGCATGGAACGCCAGCAGGAACAGGGAAGCGAGAGCGTAGATAACCAGCCGTGGCCTCATACTTTATCAAACACGGGCCAGCGCGGAATGTTGCGCGGTTTCTTGCCCAGCGGAGACCTGGCCTTCTACCGCAGCGTGAGATCGCCGGCTCCGACGTGAGCGTACAGCTTGTACTTGCCGTGGCCTTCCTTGTGAAACGAGCGAAACAAGCCACCATGGGATTCGCCGAACGGTGCCGCCTCGAGTCCGCCCGTGGTGACTGAAGCTTCCACGTGCGAGTAGTCCGCGGGATTGCCGACGCCAACGATAAGCTCGCCGGCGTGAAGCTGAACATTTTTGTCACCCGTGATGTCGCTCAGTTCCAACTGCCCTGCAGGCATGCGAACAAAAAGCCCCGTGGATCTTGGGATTTCGACGGTGATCTGGACGCCGTTCTTTGGACCGCCTGAAATGCTCAGTTCGGCGGAATGGTCGAAGTGCTGGAAGCGAACTTTGATTTCTTTGGCCTTCTCTGGGTCTTTGGCTTCCACGCGGACGGTGATTTTGTCGTCCTCGCGACCGATAACGCGGAAGTCCCCGGAACGCAGATACATTTTGAGTTGGTTGCCGGAGGGAAACGCCACCTGGAAAGGGTGACTTGGCAGGTCCGTGGCTTCGATCTTCTTTGACTGGGCGAGAACAACCGGGGCGAAGAGAATCGCAAGGGCGAGAAAGCGAACGATGTTACGCATGGACACACTCCTTCTGCTGCTACGCAAGAAACGAAGTTCCGGGGCGAAATGTTTCCTATATTTGAGGAGCCGCGGCGGAATTAGCCGAAAGAGAGATTGTCGGTCGTGGCGACCTCAAAGTGGCGCGCGCGGCGGTCGTAGTCGGTGAGAAGAGCTGCGGCTTCGGGAGCGACGACAGCGGCTTCGCGGTCCGGGCCGGCGAACGCGTCAATCGCAGAGTTGGATTGCCAGACGGTCATGACTAGAATCTCGACCGCACTTTCGGCAGGACGCGTAAGAACCGACGACGAAACATATCCGCCGAATCTTCGAAGACTGGGCAGGACCTGGTTGGAAAAATGTTGCAGGTACGCTCCCGATTGAGCATGTGTCGTGCGCGCGGACCAGAGGCGGGCGATCATGTTAGTCAGTCCCCGCCGACCTAACGCGTGGCTCCTCGTTACCCACGACTACCGTCCAGGGACGAACCTTCCATTGCTTCGCGACGCCATTCTTTACGTATGGATCTTTGCGCGCGAAGTCTTCGGCGGCAGTCGCATCGGCAGAGTTGAAGACGAGGAGGGCGCCCGCAGGTGAATCGGCGAGCGCGCCGGCCAGAACCAATTCGCCGCGTGCATACGATTCGCGTGCCAGGCGAAGATGCTCGTCGCGGAAAGCGGCTCGGCGAGCGACGAAATCATCAACCATGTCGTACATGAGCGCGAAATATGGCATTGGAATTCCTCCCGATGGAGAAACTTCAGCCTAGCACGAACGGAAGACGTGGAGCCGACCCGGTTGCAGGGATCCAGCCGGAAACCTCGCCGCCGGAATTACTCGGATCCTCCGGCAATGGAGGGGACGAGGAGAACGCGATCGCCTTCCTTGAGGCAGCAGGATTCGCCGCCGAGGAAGCGAATGTCTTCTTCGTTGAGATAGACGTTGAGGAACTGGCGAATCTGGCCTTGATCGTCGCGCACGTGGCGCGAGAGATCGGGGAACCGCACGGTGAGTTCGTTCAGAGCCTCGGCGACGGTGGCGGCGCTACAGTCTACTTTTGGCGCGCCGCCGGTGAAGCGGCGGAACGCTGTCGGGATTTCGATGATCACAGGCATTTCCAATTCTCCTTGGATGAAATTCTTCCTACGCTCTCGCACTCGCAGCCGTGGTGCCAAGTTGCGCGTCGAGGTAAGCCTCGAACGCGTCGAGGCGCGGGGCGATCGCTTCGGTGGCCGGAAATTCTGCGGCGATGGCGTCGGTGGTCTTCAGGCCGTTGCCAGTGATGCAGACGACCGTGGTTTCCTCCGGCTTGATGCGATTTTGCCCGATGAGTTTCTGCGTGACGCCTGCGGTGACTCCGCCCGCGGTTTCCGTGAAGATGCCTTCGGTTTCGGCGAGCAGCTTGATGGCGTCCACGATCTGCGGATCGGAAACATCTTCGGCCCAGCCGCCGGACTCGCGGATCAGCTTGATGGCATACGGCCCGTCGGCAGGATTGCCGATGGCGAGAGAACGCGCGATGGTATTTGGCTTTTGCGGCTCGAAGCGCTGGAGATTGCGCTTCACGCCGTCCGAGATGGGTGAACAGCCCGTTGCTTGCGCACCGAAAAATTTTACCGGCTTTGCTTCCACCCATCCAAGTGTGACCAATTCACGAAATGCCTTCGCAATTTTTGTGATGAGCGAACCACCGGCCATCGGAACCACGACGTTGTCCGGAAGCGTCCAACCGAGCTGCTCGGCGATTTCGTAGCCGTGCGTTTTCGAGCCTTCGGAATAATAAGGGCGCAAGTTGACGTTGACGAGTCCCCATTGGAAGCGGTCGGCGATCTGCGCGCAGAGCCGGTTGACGTGGTCGTAGTTGCCGTTAATGCGCACGATGCGCGCGCCGTAGACCGCGGTATTGAGAACTTTTGCAGCCTCGAGATCGGCGGGGATAAAGACGCATGCGTCGAATCCCTGCTGCGCGGCTTGCGCGGCGACGGCGTTGGCAAGATTGCCAGTGGAGGAACAGCCGACGGTCGTGAAATTAAACCGGCGAGCGGCGGCGAGAGCGGTGGCCACGACGCGGTCCTTGAAGGAGAGGGAAGGGAAGCAGACGGCGTCGTTCTTGAAATAGAGATTCTTCAAGCCCCACTTTGCGGCGAGCTTCCGCGATGCGACGAGTGGAGTGCCGCCGACCGCGCTGCGTGTGACGAAATCATCAGGTAGAGGAAGAAGCTCGGAGTAACGCCACATATTGAAGTCGCGGGCGGCAAGATTGTCACGGCGTGCGGTTTTTTTCAGCGAGTCGTAATCGTAAGCGACTTCGAGGGGAGAGAAGCAGTCTTCGCAGAACGAGCGCGGAGCGTTGCCCCAGGTTTTGCCGCATTCTCTACATCGCAGTTCGTAGTGGAGAGACATCCTTATTTACCTTTCATGGCGCGGCGACGGATCGGTTGAGATCCTTTGCTCCGCAAACCCAACCGAAGCGCAAAGGCGCGCTTCGCTCGGGATAACAGTCGTCCAAAACGTGGTGTTCGATTCGGGCAGCGCGGAGGAGAAAAACGAAAAACCCTCCGTGCCAAAGTGCTCGGAGGGTCTCAGAAAATCTTCTGGGAAACTCGAAAAGCTCTTTAGCAGTTTTTTACGTGGAGCAAGTTGCCCTAAATCGCCACGTTTTCTAGCGTGACTGCAAAACCGCCACACTCGCCGCAACGCCGACTAACCCTTTTATGCCTTAGTGGGTTGCGGATGTCAAGAGCGTCTTTTCCAGGATTTGGTCTGCGGCGCAAACTAGTTTGCAGGTTCCCTTCTTGCGAAGGGCCGTCCGCCGAGACGGGCGGCCCGGGAAGGCCCACGAACCGCTCGCATCAATTCGAACTGACGTTATTGGCGAGCATTTCGGAAATGGTTTCGGACTGGGGACCAGTGAAACGGCTTGCCAGATTTTGGGCGAGGAGAGGATCGCTCTTGGCGCCGGCGATGGCTTTCTGGGCGTGTTCGCGGTGGGCGTCGCGCGGACCGGAAAGGGTGATTAGCGCGGCGGCAAATTCCATTTGCGCGTCGTTGCCATTTTGAGAGGGGCCGCGCAGAGCGAGCGCCTTTTTCACGAAGGCGTAGCCGTCAACTCCCGCCGCGGGATTCTGCTCGTCTTTCGAAACGCGCATCCAGCTTTGGCCGATCCACTGTTTGTAGGCTTCTGCGAGGTAGCCGACGTCGAACCAGGCCAGGGCGTCGGGATGACCAGAGGATTCGGCGGAAGTCGCGCGGGCGTGAAGCTTCGAGAGCAGTTCTTTCGCCGCCACGGGATCTTTGCGGGCGTAGAGCGTGGCGCGGCGAAGCGATTCCATTCGAACGAGCACAGGAGTGTTGGGACCGAGAATGTCCAGCGTGTCACGGACGAGATTCTTCGTGTCGTAGGTTTCGCTGCCGCTGAGGTTCCAGTTGTGGCTGATCCAAGGCAAAGATTTTGCGTTTCCGATTTCAATGGCGTGGCAGATGAGCGGCGGCCCTGCTTGTGCGACAGCCGCAAAACACAGCAGTGCCGCAATCAGCGCGATGGCGAATCGGGGCGAACGAATCTGTTGGGATGTCATGGATTTTCTATTCTCCTTCCGAATTGTTTCAACCTTCAGGAGACAAGACGCTTCAAAACGGAGGACTGTTAACTGCCAAACAGTGAATTTGGTGTTTGGCGCAACTCACTTGGCGCTGTGCGGGCGCTGCGACCAGTCGTGCTCGTACATGCGCCAGAGGCCGATGTCGCCATAGCCGAGGGAGTTCCACCAGGAGTCGAGCATCTGGCGGTCGAGGCGGAGAATGCCTTCGCGGGCTACACCTGCGGGCGGTGGGGCGAGCGCGACGAGACGGTCATAGACACGGAGGCGATCCTCATCGCTGACGCGTGAGAGCAGATGCCAGAGCGTCAGGGCGTCGTCCTTGCGCGAATCGGCGAGGATGATACCGAGCAGGACTTTGCGTTCCGCCGGCGTGTTGGCTCCGAAATCAAATTTGGACAGGGCTTCAATAAACGCGGGAGTGGCCTCCTCAAAGTACGGTGTGCCCGGGCCGATTTTCGGGCGCGTGGCGCAGACGGCTCCCGCAGGGATGAAAGATTCATGGCCGCTCAGCTTGAAGCCGACCCAGCCCATCGTGGTGCGCAGCAGGCCCGCGCCGGAATCGTCCACGTGCAATGTGTAGACGCATCCCAAATCCACGGCGACCGCAGAAGGCGTATCCACGACGAACTCGCCGGGCGGCGCCCAGATGGTGGCACGAATCGTTCCGCGTTCGAGAGAGAGCCGCTTGTGGCCGGGCCCATTGGTGACCAGGCGGAGGCGCGAGCTTCGCTCGACTTCGACCCGGCCGGTTTCATCGAACGTGATTGCGGCCCGCGAGGAATCGTCTGTTTCGAGGGTTTGTCCAACGCCCAGTTTTCCAACCGCCGCGTTTCCGCGGATGGCTTTCGAACCGACGCGCGGCGCTCCCTCCAGTCGCGCCACATCCCAAGCAGGTCCCAGATTGGGGACAGGTCTCGAGCGCAAGAAAAGAATCAGCGTGACCGCAACCACCAGGATGGCGGCCGCCACGCCGAATGCGAATGACAAAGGAAAATTCAGAAAGCGCGAGCGAATTTTTGCGGGGCGAACTTCCACAACGTTTTCGAATGATGGCGCAGGGCGATCGTGGCGATAACGCCCCAGCACTTTTTCGAGCTTTTGAATTTCGGGATCCGGTTCGCCGGAACCGTCCCACAAGTAATCGTCTTTCATAAATGGTTCCTTCTTCTCACGATGCACCTTTTGCCCTGTCATTCAGCTTCTCGCGCAGCATTTGCATTCCTCGACAGAGATTGACGCGCACCGAACCGTGCTTCAGTCCGGTTTTCGCAGCGATCTCTGGGCCCGTCAATCCTTCTACAAGCCGCAAGATGAGCGGCTCGCGATACGCATCCGGCAGGGTTCGCACGGCAGCCAGAATCATGGCGGCTTCTTGCGCTTCTTCTGGGCTATGCGGCCGTCCTTCGGTCTGCTCTTCGGAGACGGGTTCGGTGAGAGCCGCCTTGGGCCCGGATTTTCTGTAGTAGTCATTGGCGCGGTTGCGCGTAATGACCGCGAGCCAAGCTCCGAACCGAGCAACGTCCCGCAGCGCATGCAATTGGCGCAGTGCCGCCAGAAAAACTTCCTGGACCAGGTCGTCCACTTCCGGCGGCGGAACGCGGGAGAGCAGGATGCCGTGCACCATCCGCGCGTAGCGATCGTAAAGGCGCCCAAAAGCAGCGCGGTCACCTTCTCGGGCGGAGCTGACAAGAGCGCCGTCATCCTGCAATTCAGAAACGGGCAGGGTCGTCACAACCCGACGTTCCATACTTGCGCTTCGAAAGTCAACGTTGTATTCCACGGTCAAGCCACAACAAGAGATGCCCAGTATCAATAGTCAGACGCGAAACATCAACGAAGTGTTAACAGGGGAGAACGGCCCGCCTCAGAAGGCGGCCCTATAGGATCCGAGCGGCCAGTTAGTCCCTGCATCACAAGCGCTTACGGGCGTGGGCAAAGAATTTCCCAATTTTGACAACACTTTTAGGGTTTTGAGCGTCCAATGGAGAGGAGAACAAAAATCGCAAGGCACCCCGGCCGCAAGGACAGTTATTGCTCCGCCGCATCACTTTGAGGTAGAAACCTGTTGCAATCTGAGGTGTTATACTTTGGAGAAAGCCTCTATGGTATTGGGGGGAGGCTGAGCACGGGCTGGCTGTCCCGAGCGGTCTATGGGGCCGGAAGGACAAGGATAGAAACAAATGGGAGAACAAGTGAGAGAACTTTTTACTTGGGCACGGCGCCGGAAGATACTGGCGACTTTTTTTGTGGCACTGACTCTGGGGGTTGGCATTTTGATCGGGTCCATCGTTTCCGGCCGCACTTCGGCTATGAAGAGCTTTGGATTCGGAGGCACAACGGCAACGCCGCTGGCGGTGCCGGACCCCATACCTGCCACGAATTCCTTTTCAGCGATCGTCAATCGCGTGGAACCCGCGGTCGTGAATATTGCGACCACCCAGGTGATGGAACGCCGGCAGAGCAAGAAGCGCCGAGCGCTACCAAACGATCAGGACGATCCGATGCAGGATTTCTTCGATCGATTCTTTGATGGAAGACAAGACGGCCCCCCGCAGGCGGAGCGCAGTCTCGGTTCCGGCGTCATCGTGGATAAGCGCGGCTACATCCTGACAAACAACCACGTCGTGGAGCAGGCTACGAAAATCCAAGTGCAATTGAACGGTGAAACGACGCGGTATGCCGCTAAGGTGATCGGCGTCGATGAGGATACGGACCTGGCGGTCATCAAGATTGACGCGAACAAGGAGCTGCCCACGGCAAAGCTGGGGAACTCCGATGGTGTGCAGGTCGGCGACTGGGTGCTCGCGATTGGAAGCCCGTTTGGTTTGCAGGCGACAGTAACTGCTGGAATCGTCAGCGCGAAGGACCGCGGCGGAATCGGGCGTCAGTTCCAGAGATTTTTGCAGACCGACGCGGCCATCAATCCGGGAAACTCCGGCGGGCCGCTGGTGGACCTTGCCGGTCAGGTGATCGGCATCAATACGGCGATCATTACCGGCAGCCGCGGCTACGAAGGAGTCGGCTTCGCTCTGCCGTCAACCACGGCAATCAACGTCTACGACCAGATCATCAAGCAAGGCCGCGTGACACGCGGGTCGATCGGTGTAAGCTTCCAGGAAGAGCTGAGCACGAATGCCATCACTCTGAAGTCTCTGGGCGCGCAGTACGGTTTGGTGATTGAAGGCGTCGAGCCGGGAAGTCCCGCGGAGAAGGCGGGATTGAAGGGCGGCGACGTCATCACCAGCGTGAACGGACAGCCGGTCAAGTCCGGAAATGACCTGGTGAACCCGATTGCAACGGCTCCGATTGGCAGCAAGGTCAAACTGACGTACATCCGCGACCGCGCGCAGAAAGAAGCCACGGCAACGGTGGAAGACCGTACCCGGGTGTTCCCCAACACGGCAGGCCGCATGGGCGACCAGCCGGGCGAGGCTGCGCCGGCCGAATTCGGCCTGCACGTCGAGGAGTTGACTCCCGACCGCGGGCGTCGCGTCGGAATGGATGGGCAGAAGGGCGTGATGGTCGCCGAGATTGATCCGGCCACGTTTGCCGATGATCTCGGATTCGGCCGTGGCGATGTGATCGCGGAAATTAACCGCGAAGCCATAAGCTCGGTTTCCGACTATCGCAAAGCCGTGTCCAAGCTGAAGCCCGGCGAGGACGTGGTATTCAAGGTCTTCCGCCGTCAGGACAGCGACCGGATTTTGACTCTGTACCTGTCCGGCAGAGTACCGGCGGACCGTCAGCAATAGCCAACTAGAGAACCGGAACTCACGCGAATGCGAAAAGCAACCCACCTGGCCCTGATGCTGCTTCTTGTAGCAGGGCTAGGTGTGTCTGCTTCTTCTGCGAAGGTACAAACTGCGCCGCGGAAGAAATCCGCCGCGTCCAGCTCCGCGAAGAAATCACACCGGAAGAAAGCATCCAGGAAATTGAGGCGATGGGAAAAAGGGCAGAAAGTTCCTGCTCCCAGCCGGATCACTGAGATTCAGCAGGCACTGGCGAAAGACGGCTCGTTTTCGGGAACCCCAAACGGCAAGTGGGACGATTCGACCGTGGAGGCCATGAGGAAATTCCAGGACGCCCACGGACTCAATCCCAGCGGCAAGCTCGACGCCAAAACTCTCCAGAAGTTGGGGCTCGGCTCGCAGACCGCGGGGGTTGCGGCGCCCCTGCCGCCAACGAGTTCATTGCTTATGAAATCCTCCGCGGCGCAAGCTGCGCGGCGCCAGCAATAGGTTTCGACTGTTCTCGATTGCATTCCTGCCACAAGTGAATTAGAAGTCTCTCATTGCGCGGGAAGAGTCTGCGCATGCGGAGGGTTTTGCCTGATGAAGCTCATTCGGACGTGTCTGGCGGTTCTTCTGCTTGTATTTTGCGTGACGGGCCTCCGCGCCCAGGCAAAACCAGATGCCAAAGCGGTCAAAGCCGTGCGCTTTGGGAAGTTGTGGGATGCCAAGGGAAAACTGTGGACAAATGCGATTGTGATTGTCGAGGGTGATCGGATTCGAAACGTGACGACGGACGCTGCAGGCATCCCTGCGGGAGCGGAGGTCATCGACCTCTCGAAGTACACCGGATTGGCCGGCTTGATTGATGCCCACACGCACATGACGATGTACACGGACGAGACTCCCGGCGAGCCGATGCTGAAACAACTCACGAGCAATCCTCCGGCCGTGGAACTGTTTCTCGCGCGAAAGGGCGCAATGCGCACGTTGGAGGCCGGTGTCACGACCGTGCGGGACCTCGGCGCGGACCAGTATCTGGACATCGCCATGCGGGACTTGATCAACCGCGGCGAAATGATCGGGCCGCGCATGTTTGTATGCGGCTACGGGCTTTACATCACGAATACGCCCTACAAACCCGGAATGAACCCGCCGGCGGGCGGAATTGCGGATGGCGTGCCGGAGGTCCTGAAATCCGTGCGCCAGCAAATTGCAGCCGGCGCGGACGTGATCAAAATGTACGCGTCGACCGGCACCGATGACGACGTGACCGGATTTCAGACCTATAACTACGAGGAAATCAAAGCAGCCGTAGATGCCGCCCACCAATTTGGAAAGAAAATTGCGATTCATTCCTACGGGCCGGATGGAGCGCGGGATGCCGTGCGTGCCGGTACGGATTCGCTCGAGCACGCGACGGACATGGACGACGCGACGATTCAGGCGATGGCCAAGCGCGGAACTTTCTACGTGCCGACGATCGATCACAACCGCTACTACGTGGACAACGGAGACAAGATCGGCTACGCGAAGGGATACAAAGAAAAGTTACAGGCTTTCATTCCGCGAAATCTGGAGACCGCTCGCAAAGCGCACAAAGCGGGCGTGAGATTCGCCATGGGCTCGGATGCGATTTACACCATGTTTGGAGAGAACACCCGAGAACTGGGCTGGTTCGTCAAAGCCGGCATGACCCCGGAGCAAGCGTTACGGACCGCCACGACAAACGCTGCGGAGCTGCTCGGCAAAGAAAAGGAACTAGGCGCGGTGGCGCCCGGGTTTTTTGCGGACTTGGTCGCGGTCGAAGGCGATCCCACTACTGACATCAACGTGGTGATCAACAACGTGAAGTGGGTGATGAAAGGCGGCGCCGTAGTGGTGAACAAGACGAAGACCGAGCCGCATTGAGTATTCGGTCCTCAGCCTCATGGCATGGAAACATTTCCGGTTTTCCCGTAGACTTCGCAGGCGAGGAATGCGTGAATCGATCCGGGAAACAGGCCCGCTACACTCTCGTCATTCTATTTGCCATTAACCTGCTGAATTTTTACGACCGCCATATCTTCGGCGCTCTGGCCGAACCCATTCGCAGGGAGTGGTCCCTCAGTGATTCGCAAATCGGCTGGCTGGCTACGGCGTTCACGCTTCTATATGCAGTCGTTGGCGTTCCACTGGGACGCTTATCCGACCGATGGAACCGCGCCAAGTTGCTGAGCTGGGGAGTGGCGGCCTGGAGCCTCCTCACAGCTGCTTCCGGGATGGCCTGGAACTATGGCTCGATGTTCGCTGCGCGCCTCGGCGTGGGCGTCGGAGAGGCCACTTGCGCTCCGGCGGCTAACTCCTTGATCGGTGATTTGTATCCATCGGCGCAACGCGCACGTGCGCTCGCTTTCTTCATGCTCGGGCTGCCCCTCGGGAATTTCCTTGGCACTTTTGTGAGCGGACTTATCGCCGCCGCGTACGGCTGGCGAATGGCATTTTACGTGGCCTGCATTCCCGGATTGTTCATTGCCGCGCTCGCCCTGCGTGTGCCGGACCCGCCGCGCGGGGCATCGGAAAGCTTCCCCATGGCAGGGCGGGCGCACGACGGGTCGCCATATTGGACCATTTTAAAAATCCCAACCATGTGCTTGATTATCGTTACGGGTGCGCTGTTCAACTTCATTATGTACGCACTCGCCACTTTCTTGCCGGCCTTTATCAGCCGCTATCATTCGCTCGACTTAAGATTGTCGACCACCATCGCCGCACTTGCATTTGGACTGACCGGCGTTCCTGGACTTTTGCTGGGCGGTTGGGCCGCGGATCGCGCGGCACAGTTTCGCGCCAGTGGCCGTTTGCTGGTGGGCTTTGGGGCCACGCTGGCTGCGACAATTTTCCTCGGGCTGGCCTTCAGCCAGCTGCCTGGCCGCGTGACGGTCTTCGTCGCGCTGCTGGGGACGGGCTGCATGATTGCGTTTGCCTACTACGCGTCGGTGTACGCGACGATTCAAGAGATTGTCCCGCCCAGCCTTCGGGGCACAGCGATGGCTCTCTACTTCCTTGCCATGTACCTCCTGGGTGGCAGCTTTGGGCCGGTCTTGACGGGCAAACTCAGCGACTACTTTGCGCGCCGCGCCATGACAGCGGCCGGCGCAAGCGCCATGAATGAACATTTTCGCGCCGCCGGTTTACATGCCGCGATGTACGCAATTCCCGTCTGCGCTGCATTTGTCTCTGTGGTGCTGCTCGTGGCGGCGCGTACCGTACCAAAGGACATGGATAACTTACGGGCTTGGATGTCCTCCCCTGCGGGCAATCTCCATGAGCAGGGACGCCAATAAGAATGGTGCCCTATTCTACATTTTGGCGACTTGGGCAGATCTGCCAGATTTTTGATTTCGCGTAGTTTTGGCTTACGCTTGAACCCACAGAGGGCCTTAGGATCATCCAATATTCGGACGACAGAGATTGGGAGGCAGTATGGCGACGGCAGTGGCGCCACGGATGTTCAAGAACTTCATCAACGGCGAGTGGGTGGAATCGCGGAGCGGGAAGGCAACCGAGAACCGCAATCCGGCGAATACCGACGAACTAATCGGTATGTTTGTGTCTTCGACTAACGAGGATGTGGACGCGGCCGTGGATGCCGCGACAGAAGCGTACAAGACGTGGCGGCTGGTGCCGGCGCCTAAACGCGCGGAAATTCTGTTTCGCGCGGTGGAACTGCTCGTAGAGCGCAAGGAGGATTTCTCGAAGGACATGACGCGAGAGATGGGCAAGGTCCTGGCCGAGGCGCGCGGCGATGTGCAGGAAGCCATTGATATGACCTATTACATGGCGGGAGAAGGGCGGCGTCTGTTCGGCCAAACCACGCCCTCGGAGCTGCCGAACAAATTTGCGATGAGCGTTCGGCAGTCCATCGGCGTATGCGGAATGATTACGCCGTGGAATTTTCCCATGGCCATTCCTTCCTGGAAAATGATGCCCGCGCTGATCAGTGGAAATACGGTTGTGCTCAAGCCGGCCGAAGATACGCCGCTGTCTTCGTATCACCTGGTTCAAGTCCTTATGGAAGCCGGGGTGCCGCGCGGCGTCGTGAACTTGGTGAGCGGCGATGGGCCAAATGCCGGGGCGCCGCTGTCGCAGCACAAAGATGTACCAGTGGTCAGCTTTACGGGATCGACGGCCGTTGGGCGAATCATCGCCCAAGCATGCGCGCCGGATTTCAAACACTGCAGCCTGGAAATGGGCGGGAAAAACATCATCATCGTGATGGAAGACGCCAATCTGGATTTGGCCGTGGATGGCGCGGTCTGGGGCGGCTTCGGCACCACCGGGCAGCGTTGCACTGCCGCGAGCCGCGTCGCTGTTCACAAGGATGTTTACAAGGAATTCGTAGATCGGTTCGTGGAGCGCGTCAAGTCTCTCAAAGTGGGGGACGGGCTCGATGCCTCAACAGACATGGGACCATGCATCAACGAGCAACAATTGAAAACCGTGATGAGCTACGTGAAAATCGGGAAGAATGAAGGCGCGAAGCTGCTGACCGGCGGAAATCGCCTGGATGGCGGTATGTACGCCAAAGGCTGGTTCCACGCGCCCACCGTTTTTGGCGATTGCTCGCCAAAAATGCGCATCGCGCAGGAGGAAATATTCGGGCCGGTGGTTTCGGTGATTCCCATCGAGAGTCTGGAACAAGCCGTGGACGTTGCGAATGGCGTTCCTTACGGATTGTCGGCATCCATTTACACGCGGAACGTGAACCGCGCGTTTCAGGCTACTCGCGATCTCTACACGGGAATCGTCTACGTGAACGCGCCTACGATCGGCGCGGAAACCCACCTGCCCTTCGGCGGCACGAAGCAGACGGGGAACGGTCACCGCGAGGCTGCCATCACGGCCATCGATTTTTTCACCGAATGGAAGACGATTTACATCGACTACTCGGACAAGCTCCAGCGCGCTCAAATCGACAACGCCTAATTGGCTGGTGCGCGTTGACGCTACTTGACACCATTCCTACAATAGAGGTAGCGCTCTCTAGCACTAAGAGTAGAGTGCTGCTTATGAGGAATGCTGCACTACAGGAACGCCGCAACCGCCAGATTTTGGCGGATATCGTTCGCACGTACATCGAGACGGGCGAACCGGTATCCTCGCGCGCCATTTCCAAGCGGTTCGAAGAAACGCTCAGCACGGCGACTATTCGAAACCTGATGGCGGACCTGGAGGATGGCGGCTTCCTCTATCAGCCGCACACCTCGGCAGGGCGGGTGCCGACCGCGGCAGCTTATCGCTTTTTCGCGCAGGAGATTGCCTCGCAGGCGACTATTACCGTGACGGACCGCGAATGGATTCAGCGGGAGATGGGGGGAGCAACTAGCGCCGCGGAAATAACCGAGCGCGCCGGCCACATCCTGGCGGAGGTTTCGAACGGCCTGGGCATCATCGTATCGCCGCCATTGAGCAAGACCGTCCTGGAGCACGCGCGCATGTGGCTGCTGCCCGACGGCCGCGTGGTCGTCGTGCTCATCTCACCGGGCGGCAACACGCGTGACAAGATATTGCGGCCGCACCGGCCCTTCACGCAGGTCGAACTCGATGCCACCGCCGATTTTCTGAACCGTCATTATTCCGGCTGGACGCTCGAAGCCATCCGCGCCGACCTGCTGCAAAAGCTGGCGACCGAGCGGGAGCGCTACGAGGGCATCGTGCAGAGCGCCCTTTCACTCTGTGATCCGGCGGTTCTGGGGGACGAATCGTCGCTGCACGTCCACGTCGAAGGTGCCGCCCAGATCGTCGGCGCGGCGGAGTTCGCGGACCAGGCGCAATTGCGAGATCTGCTCGCCGCCATTGAAGAAAAGCACCGCCTCGTAACGATGTTGAATGCCTGCATTGAAACGCCGGAACCGGTTCACGTGCAAATCGGAGTAAAGGAGATTTCGCAGTCCGGCGAGAATCTCGCGCTGATCAGCGCCGCTTATACCAGAAACGACCTCGTGCAAGGCTCGCTCGGCGTGCTGGGACCGACTCGCATGCATTACGAGCGCGCCATGACCGCAGTCGCGTACGTGGCGCAGCTTTTCAGCGAAGCGCTGAACAAGACTTAGGATTTCGTTGCAACGGGAGACGATTGAAAGTGAACGACAAAGACGTGAAGATCAATTTGAACAAGAACGTGGATAACTCCGAACTCGAGCCATCCGCCGAATCTGTTGCTGCGGACACGGCCAAAGCCAATGCCGAATTGGCCAAGCTGACAGCCGACCTGGAGGAGTTGCGCCAGACGCTGCTTCGCCGCCAGGCGGACTTCGACAACTACCGCAAGCGCATCGAGAAGGAACGCTTCGAGGACGCCAAACGCGCCACCGCGCGCGTCGTCGAAGGGCTCATTCCGGTGATCGACGGTTTCGAACACGCGCTCGCCGCGCATCGCGAAGCCGAATATGAAAATTATCGCAAGGGCTTCGAGCTCATCTACAAACAGCTTCTCGATCACCTGGCAAAATTAGGCGTCGAGCGCCTCGATCCCGTCGGCAAGCCTTTCGATCCCCATCTGCATCAGGCCGTGGATCGCGCCGAAACGAAAGACCACGACGACGGCACGATCCTTCAGGTCTTCCAGCCGGGCTATGTTTTTCACGGGCGCGTCTTGCGGCCCGCTATGGTCCGTGTAGCGGTCCATCCGAAACCCGCATCGAAGGAAGCAGTCAACTAAAGGAGATCGAACGTTCCATGGCCAAAGGGACTCAACGGGATTTTTACGAGGTACTTGGCGTAACACGAACGGCCGCGGTGGATGAGATCAAGTCTGCCTACCGGAAAGCTGCGCTCAAATGGCATCCCGACCGCAATCCGGAAAACAAATCCGAGGCGGAAGTACAGTTTCGCGAATGCACGGAGGCGTACGGCGTGCTAAGCGACGCGCAGAAACGCCAGGTGTACGACACCTACGGGCACGCCGGTCTTTCCAGCGTGGGCGGCAGCCAGGGATTTGACAACACGGTGTTCCAGGACTTCCACGACATCTTCGGCGATTTCTTCGGCTTCGAGGATCTCTTTGGCGGCAGTGGACGCCGCGGTCGCAGCCGCGCCCAGCGCGGCGCGGACCTCCGCTATGACATGACGCTGTCTTTCGAGGAAGCGTCGGCGGGCGTCGCTACAAAAATCAAGTTACCGCGTCAGGAATTCTGCGAAGCGTGCAAGGGCACCGGCGCAAAGAAAGGCACCGGCATCGTTACTTGCCAGACGTGCGCCGGCCGCGGCCAGTTGGCCTATCAACAGGGATTTTTCACCATCACCCGCACGTGCCCCGCTTGCCAGGGCGCGGGACAAATGGTCCGCGAACGCTGCCCCGAGTGCCGTGGCCAAGGTCGCTTCGAACGCGAAAAAACGATCGAACTCCGCATTCCTCCCGGCGTGGACACTGGAACGCGCCTCCGTGTCGCCGGCGAAGGCGAGCCCGGCCCGAATGACGGCCCCGCGGGAGATCTCTACGTCGTACTCGAAGTCAAAGAGCATCCCTTCTTCGAACGCCGTGGCGCAGATTTATATTGCACCATTCCAATTAGCGTCGCGCAGGCCACGCTTGGAACCGAGCTCCAGGTTCCGGGACTGGGCGGGGAAGAGCGGCTCAAAATCCCCGAAGGTACGCAGAGTGGCGCCGTGTTCCGCCTCAAAGGCAAAGGGCTTGCCGATCCGCGGGGTGGCGGCAAGGGCGATCTGTACTATCACGTTCGCGTCCTTACACCGACCAAGCTCACGCGCGAACAGCGCAAACTGATCGAGCAGCTCGGCGCCACCCTCAAGGTCGACAACAAGCCCGCCGACCGCAATTCCTCGATCTTCGACAAAGTCAAAGACATCTTCGGCTAGTCACGCCATACCTGCGATAGAATCTCCGCGTGCGCAGGCGATTTTTCGTCGAACAATTTGCCGGCGATCGTGCCGTCATGGAAGATGACGCGGCGCACCACCTCGGCCGCGTGCTTCGCGCCCAGGTCGGCCAGCTCTACGAGTTGAGCGACGGCGAACGCGTCTGGCTGGGCCGCATCGAAAAAGTTGGCCGCGATCGCGTTGAGTTCGCGCTCCTCGAGGAATTACCTGCCCACCGGCCAAGCCTTCACGTAACCCTTTTACTCGCTGTCGTGAAATTCGACATGTTCGAATGGGCCATCGAAAAGGCCACTGAACTCGGCGTGGCGACCATCGTTCCGCTCGCAGCCGCGCGCAGCGAAACGGCCCTGCTCTCCGCAGCCGCGAAGCGCGCCGAACGCTGGAGAAAAATCTTGCTTGAGGCTTCGCAGCAGTCACGCCGCGTCCGCGTCCCCGTCTTGGCCGAACTCGCAAAGCCGGAAACGGTATTCGCATCGCACAAGGACGCCCTGCGCATGATGCTCTCGGAACGCCCTGACGCGCCCACGATTCGCAAAGTCCTCGAAGGCCAGCAGCAGGCGAACGCGACTCTTGCCATCGGGCCCGAAGGCGGCTGGACCGACGACGAATTCGAAACCGCCCGCCGCGGCGGCTTCCAGGAAGCCTCACTGGGCAAGCTCATCCTGCGCACGGAAACAGCCGTTGTCGCCGCTCTGGCCTCGATGAACTATGCGCTGAACGTGGAATGGTAGTCTCCAAAATCGTCTCTCCAAGCAACGGCCAACCGCATCATCCGAATCAAACAGAAAGTAACAACGCCGCGGCCTCCTCCGTATCCGACCGGATGCATTACAAATCGCAACTGGCGCGGGTCGCGGCGGACATGCTATAAATACAAGGCAGCCAAAAATGGAAAGCTCGGAAGAAAAACAGCCCGTAACCGCAGCACCACCGGATTTCACGGCGCCGGCAGCATCTCCCGTGGGCGCTCCAGAGCGCCCGGCATCACCGCATTCTCTTCGTCATGAAATTCGCGTCTGGACCCGCGACCTTCTTATCGCTATCGGCCTCGCGCTCGTCATCATCGTCTTCTTGTACCAGCCCGTGAAAGTCGAAGGCACCAGCATGGCGCCGCTGCTCTCCGACCAGGAGCGCATCTTCATCAACAAATTTGTCTACCGCTTCGAGCCCATCCAACGCGGCGACGTCGTGGTCTTTTGGTATCCGCTGGACCGCTCGAAGTCCTTCATCAAGCGCGTCATCGGTTTGCCCGGAGAAACGGTGGAAATCCGCCGCGGCGCGGTCTACGTGGACGATAAAATCGTTCCCGAGCCCTACGTGCCGCCGCAATACGAAGACCTTAGCGATTTCGGTCCGGTGCGCGTTCCCAAGGACAGCTATTTCGTCATGGGCGACCACCGCATCAGTTCCAACGATTCACGCGTGTTCGGGGCCGTGGCTGACCGCTATATTTACGGCCGCGCTGTTTTTGCCTACTGGCCGGTGGATCATTTCGGCTCTCTTTCGACCACGGAGGCCGATACCAAATGACTGGCATATCTTGATGCGAAACATGGGAGGACTCACTGAGCGAAGTTCAGCACCGACCCGCGATCCTCGCGTTGGAAGACGGGCGCACCTTTAACGGCCGTGCGGCCGGCGCGATTACGCGCCGCGGCGGCGAAGTCGTTTTCAATACCAGCCTCACCGGTTACCAGGAAGTTTTCACCGACCCCAGCTATGCCGGACAGATTGTTTGTCTCACGTATCCGCACATCGGAAACGTGGGCGCGAACCTCGAAGATGAGGAGTCCGCACGGCCGTACATCGAATCGCTCATCGTGCGCGAATTTTCGCAGATTTCTTCGAATTGGAGATCGGCGGAAACCACGCAGCTTTATTTGAACCGCCACAAGATCCCCGTGATTTGGGACATTGATACCCGCGCGCTCGTCCGCCACATTCGCAATATCGGTGCCCTCCGCGGCGTCGTTTCCACCGACGGCACGCCGGCGGAGCAGCTGGTGTTCGAAGCCAAGCAGCTGCCCAGCATGGCGGGCCAGGAGCTCGCCAGCCGCGTCACTTGCGCTAAATCCTACGGCTGGGACAAAGGCTCCGTGGAGGTTGCCGTTTCTCCCTGGTCCGAGCAGATGGGCGAATCCGACGCTCAGGCCGAGACGCGCAGGCATCGCGTCGTCGCTTACGACTACGGCATCAAGCAGAACATTCTCCGTCTGCTCGTCGATCATCAGTGCGAAGTCTATGTCGTCCCCGCGCAGACCTCCGCGGAAGACGTCTTGGAAATGAAACCGGACGGAGTCTTTCTTTCCAACGGTCCCGGCGATCCGGAGCCTATCAACTACGCCGTGGAAAGTATCAAAAAACTCATCGGCCACGTTCCTGTGTTTGGGATCTGCCTGGGGCACCAGTTGTGTGGCCTGGCGCTCGGTGGAAAAACGTTCAAGCTGAAATTCGGCCATCACGGTTCAAATCATCCGGTGAAAAATCTGCTGACCGAGCAAGTCGAAATCACCGCCCAGAATCACGGGTTCTGCGTGGACCCGGAATCCTTGCCATCGAGCAAAGTGGAAGTCACCCATATTAATTTGAACGACCACACCAACGAAGGCATGCGCCACAAATCATTGCCGCTCTTTTCCGTGCAGTATCACCCGGAAGCTTCGCCCGGTCCGCATGATTCGCACTATCTGTTCACGCAGTTCACCGACATGATGAAGGAATTCGCGCAGCCGGGAAGTTCGCGTAGATGACGATGGTGACCAAATTTGTCAGGGCACGGCATCGCCGTGCCACAACCACGATGTGGTGGCGAGTCTCGTCAGGGCACGGCTTCAGCCGTGCCATAACCAAGTCGGAGGAGTGCGGCTTTAGCCGCTGAGGGTATGGGGGTACCACGTCGACATGGCAGCATTCCCGGTTCCTATTTCGTGACATCTCGGACCTGGGAGAGTCGCCGTTTGTTCATCACTGAGCCAGTATGTTCGCTTTTTGTCGAAAGTTTGCTGCGGTATCGGCAGAATGGCGCTTATGAATTACACGCGTTTGTGTTAATGCCTGACCATTTTCATGTACTACTGACACCAGCTCACGACACAACTTTGGAACGGGCGGTGCAACTGATCAAAGGCGGTTCTGCACGCATGCTAGGGCTCGCGCGACGTTTGCAATTTCCGGTATGGCAGCGCGGCTTTAGTGATCACCGCATCCGAGACGCCTTCGACTATGGTAACCATGTTCGTTATGTTGACCAGAATCCTGTCCGAAAGCGGCTCGTCGTGGAGGCGCGCGAGTATCGCTGGTCGTCGGTATCAGGTCAGTATGAAATGCATGACCCACCTCAGGGGCTGAAGCCCCAGGAAAGGCAAGGGCAATTCGGCACGGCTGAAGCCGTGCCCTGACAACAAGATGCCGAAGCGCAAGGACATCAAGAAAATCTTAATCATCGGCTCCGGCCCGATTGTCATCGGGCAGGCGTGTGAGTTTGACTACTCGGGCGCCCAGGCATGCAAAGCGCTGCGGGCCGAGGGGTACAAGGTCATCCTGGTAAATTCGAATCCAGCGACCATCATGACCGACCCGGAACTCGCGCATCGCACGTATATCGAACCGCTAACCAAGGAGTATATCGAGGAGATCATCGCCAAAGAAAAGCCGGATGCGCTGCTGCCGACCGTTGGCGGGCAAACCGCGCTGAACCTTGCCGTCGAGCTTTCCGAGAGCGGCGTCCTCGAAAAATACAAAGTGGAAATGATTGGCGCGTCGCTCCGCGCCATCAAAGTGGCGGAAGACCGACTGTGGTTCAAGGACGCCTGCCGCAAGATTGGTCTGGAAGTTCCTGCGTCAGCGTTGGTGAACAACGCGCAGGACGCCTTGCGCCTCTGCGATCAACTTGGATTCCCGCTCGTCATCCGGCCGTCGTTCACGTTGGGTGGCACGGGAGGCTCCATTGCCTACAACAAGGAAGAATTCGGCGAAGCCATCGCGCACGCGCTGGACATGAGCCCGGTGCACGAAGCGCTCGTGGAGGAATCCGTTCTCGGCTGGAAAGAATACGAGCTGGAAGTGATGCGCGATTTCCGCGACAACTTCGTGGTCATCTGCACCATCGAAAACTTCGACCCCATGGGCGTGCACACGGGCGATTCCATCACCGTAGCCCCCGCCCAGACGCTGACCGACAAGGAATATCAGCGCATGCGCGACGCTTCCGCGGCCATCATCCGCGAGGTGGGCGTGGAAACGGGCGGTTCGAACGTGCAGTTCGCCGTGAATCCGGAAAACGGCCGCATGGTCGTCATCGAAATGAACCCGCGCGTTTCGCGCAGTTCCGCGCTGGCCAGCAAGGCCACCGGTTTTCCGATTGCCAAGATTGCCGCGCGCCTGGCCGTCGGCATGACGCTGGACGAAATTCCGAATGACATTACGAAGAAAACCCCGGCCTGCTTCGAGCCCACCATCGACTACGTCGTCGTGAAAATTCCGAAGTGGCAATTTGAAAAGTTTCCCGGCGCAGACAGCACTCTCGGCACGCAGATGAAATCCGTCGGCGAAGTGATGGCCATCGGCCGTACCTTCAAGGAAGCTCTGCAGAAAGGCATTCGCTCGCTGGAGCCCAGCTCGCCGTGGCGCGCGCCAACGGAAACTCCGGATTCGCTGCTGCGCGAAAAACTCGCCACGCCCCGGCCGGACCGCATTCACTGGCTCCTCACGGCCATGGAGCGCGGCCTCCCCGCGCAGGAAATCTGCGATCTGACCAAGATTGATCCCTGGTTCATCCACCAGATCGAGGAATTGACGGCCATGAATCGCCGCGCCGCGGCCGTCACCGTGGAGACCGCGTCGAAAGATTTGCTGCGCGAAGTGAAGCGCAACGGAACGAGCGACGAACAACTCGCGCAAATCTGGCGCACCACCCCCGCTTCCGTGCGCTTGCAGCGCGCGCGCTACGGCGTCGCTCCGGTCTTCAAGCGCGTGGACACTTGCGCCGCCGAATTCGAATCCTTTACGCCGTACCTCTATTCCACTTACGAAGACGAAGACGAATCGGATCCGCAATCCCGCTTCAAGATCATGATTCTCGGCAGCGGCCCGAACCGCATCGGGCAGGGCATCGAATTTGATTATTGCTGCTGCCACGCCGCGTTTGCGCTGCGCGAGGACGGTTTTGAAACAATCATGGTGAACTGCAATCCAGAGACGGTTTCGACGGATTACGACACCTCTGACCGCTTGTATTTCGAGCCGCTCACCCTGGAAGACGTCCTGGCCATCGTCGAGCGCGAGAAGCCGCAAGGCGTGATCGTGCAGTTTGGCGGGCAAACTCCGCTGAATCTGGCGCTCGAACTGAAGCGCAACGGTGTGCCTATCATCGGCACGGCCCCGGAATCGATTGATCTTGCCGAAGACCGCCGCCGCTTCGGCCGCTTGCTTGAAGAGTTGAAAATTCCGCAGCCGCGCAATGGGACCGCGCTGGTGCCGGAAGAAGCCGCGCGCGTTGCGGGGGAAATTGGTCTGCCGGTTCTCGTGCGCCCGAGTTATGTCCTCGGCGGGCGCGCCATGGTGATTGCCTACGACGTGAACACGGTGCAGGAATATGTCGCGCAAGCCGCGCTGATGGGCCCGGCTCGGCCCGTGCTCATTGATCAGTTCCTCGAGG
>WNFE01000075.1_pt1 | contig 69739 bp, 63 predicted proteins | sample 5400451 | NCBI WGS metagenome assembly WNFE01 (sample SAMN13153344, study PRJNA577476) | soil metagenome | isolation source: 200 cm saprolite under Douglas fir tree site 2 hole 2 | place: USA:California | collected 2015-04-18
AACCCGCCGGTGCAGGCGTGGGCCGCGCTCGAGGTGTTCGCCATCGACGGCGGGCGCGACGTCGACTTCCTGAGCCGGGTCTTCGACAAGCTGCTGGTCAACTTCACCTGGTGGGTCAACCGGGAGGACGCGGAGGGTAACAACCTGTTCGAGGGCGGCTTCCTCGGCCTGGATAACATCGGCCCGATCGACCGCTCGCACCTGCCGGTCGGCGGAAGCCTGGAGCAGTCCGACGCGACCGGGTGGATGGCTTTCTACGCGATCGCCATGGGAACGATCGCCGCCGTCCTGAACCGGGCCGGCCAGCGGCCCGGGATCGACCTGATCCTGAAGTTCCTCGAGCATTTCGCCGGCATCAGCGACGCGATCGACGGCCTGGGCATGTGGGACGACACCGACGGGCTCTACTACGACCGGCTGCTCACCCCCAGCGGCGACAAGGTGCCCGTGAAGGTCCGGTCGATGGTGGGCATCATCCCCGCGCTCGCGGCGGCCGTCATCGACGAGTCCATGCTGGAGCGCTCGCTCACGGTCGGCAAGCAATTCGCGGACTTCCTCGCCCGGCAGGGCCTGGCGGACCGGGAGAAGCTCGGAGAAGCCGGCCTGCTGCGCGGCGAACCGGGAGAGCGGCGGCTGCTGCTCAGCGTGACCGGCACCGACCGGCTGGAGAAGCTGTTCGTCAAGCTCTTCGACGAGGGCGAATTCCTGTCGCCGTATGGCCTGCGGGCCCTCTCGGCCTACCACCGGGAACATCCCTATGAGCTCGACGTCGAAGGGGTCAGGGCAACCATCGACTACGAGCCGGCCGAGTCCACCACAGCCATGTTCGGCGGGAATTCCAACTGGCGCGGGCCGCTCTGGTTTCCGCTCAACTACCTGGCGATCAGCGTCCTGGAGCGCTACGACAGGTACTTCGGCGCCGAGTTCACGGTCGAGTACCCGACCGGGTCAGGGCAGCGGCTCCCGCTGGGCGCGATCGCCCAGGACCTGCGCGACCGGCTCATCTCGATCTTCGTCGTCGGCCCGGACGGGCGGCGGCCGTGCTTCGGCTGGGTCGGCCGGCTGCAGCACGACCCGGCGTGGAAGGACAACCTGATGTTCAACGAGTACTTCCACGGCGACAACGGGGCCGGGCTCGGAGCCTCCCACCAGACCGGGTGGACCGGGCTGATCGCGGACGTGATCCGCCGCCGCCATGGGGAAGTCAGTGCCGTCGGGGGCGTCGTCCGGCGCTTTGGCGGGCAGGCCGGGCAGTGACCGCCGCCGCCGCCGGGCCGGCCATCGCCGCGCTCCCTGGCAGCCAGTTCCCGCTCGGCGCCACGATTGCTGTCGGGGGGACGAACTTCGCGGTGGCCTCGGGCGTCGCCGACGGCATGGTGCTCTGCCTGTTCGACGAGGCGGGCGCGGAGACGCAGGTCCCGCTGCGGGACTACGACGCCGGCGTCTGGCATGCCTTCGTGCCCGGGGTCGGGGCCGGGCAGGCCTACGGGTACCGGGCCACCGGCCCCTACGATCCGGCTCGCGGCGTGCGCTGCAACCCCGCCAAGCTCCTGCTCGACCCCTACGCCCGGGCGTTGCGGGGGGGCGTCACCTTCGGGCCTGAGGTGCTGGGGTACTCGGCCGACGATCCCGGGGCGCCGAGCACGCTCGACTCGGCCGCGCACGTGCCGCGCAGCCTCGTCGCGAACGAGACGTTCAGCTGGGGTGAAGACGCCCGGCCCAGGCGCCATTACGCGGACACAGTCATCTACGAGGTGCACGTTAAAGGCTTCACGATGCGCCATCCGGGAGTGCCGCCCGCACTGCGCGGAACCTATGCCGGGCTCGGGCACGACGCCGCCATCAGCCATCTGCTCGACCTCGGCGTCACCACCGTCGAACTGCTGCCGGTGCATGAAAGCGTGCCCGAGGATTTCCTGGTGGCGCGGGGGCTGACCAACTACTGGGGGTACAACACGATCGGGTTTTTCGCGCCGCACCAGGGGTACTCGGCCGCGGTCAGGGCCGGGCGGCCGGGAGGCCAGGTCGCCGAGTTCAAGGCCATGGTCGACGCCTTGCACCGGGCCGGGCTCGAGGTGATTGCCGACGTCGTCTTCAATCACACCGCGGAAGGCAATCATCTCGGCCCGACGCTGTGCCACCGCGGTCTCGACAACCCCGCGTACTACCGCCTGGAACCCGGCGACCCGCGCTACTACCTCGACACCACCGGTTGTGGCAACTCGCTCAACGTCGGCGACCCGCTCACCCTTCAGCTGATCATGGATTCACTGCGCTACTGGCTGACCGAGATGCGCGTCGACGGCTTCCGGTTCGACCTCGCTCCCACCCTGGCCCGCCAGGAGGGCGAGTTCGAGAAGAGGTCGGCGTTCTTCGACCTCGTCTCGCAGGATCCCGTTGTGTCCAGGGCCAAGCTGATCGCCGAGCCCTGGGACGTCGGGCAGATGGACAGCTACGACCTGGGCGGGTTCCCGCCCGCGTGGCGCGAGTGGAACGGCAAGTACCGCGACACCATGCGTGACTTCTGGCGCAGCCACCCGGTCGGCATCGGTGAGTTCGCCAACCGGTTCTGCGGGTCGGCGGACATGTACAGCCGCGCGCGACGGCGGCCCACGGCCTCGGTGAACCTGATCACCGTGCATGACGGTTTCACCCTGCGCGACCTTGTCTCCTACAACGACAAGCACAACGAGGCCAACGGGGAGTCAAACCACGACGGGACCGACGACAACCGGTCATGGAACTGCGGCGCCGAGGGCCCGACCGACGACCCCGGCGTGCTGGCCCTGCGGACGCGCCAGTCCCGCGCGATACTCACCACCCTGCTGCTTTCCTTCGGGATCCCGATGCTGCTCGGCGGCGACGAGATCGGCCGCACCCAGCAGGGCAACAACAACGCCTACTGCCAGGACAACGAGATCGCCTGGTTCGACTGGGCCAACCAAGACCCGCAGTTGCTGGAATTCACCAGGCACCTCATCGCCTTCCGGCTGGCCCACCCGGTGTTCCGCCGCCGCCGCTTCCTGGCCGGAGCGGAAGCCTCCGAGCTGCGCTGGTTTACCCCCGCGGGCGGTGAGATGACGGCCGCCGACTGGTCGGACCCGAGCGCCCTGGCCCTCGCGCTCTACCTCGACGGATCGGATGATCCGGACCAGGCCGCCGACGGCACGTTCCTGCTCGATGATGACTTCCTGGTCCTGGTGAACGCCTGGTGGGAACCGCTCGATTTCGTCCTGCCGGCCACCCGGGCCGAGGCGTCGTGGCACGTCGAGATAGACACCCACGACCCGGCGGCAACGGGCAGGTCCGGAGTGGCGAGCCTTCGCGCCGCTGGCCGCGTCACCGTCGGCCCTCGATCAGTCGTTGTGCTCGCGGACCCGCGCTCGCCGTGACCCGCCGCCTCGCCCGCAGGCCACCGGAAACCACCTGAGTTTCAAGCCGGCTCCTACCTCGCCGCGGGCGACTTGTCCTCTGGTTCCGACTCGATGAGCAGCGACACGGCCTCGATCAGGGCCAGATGGGTGAATGCCTGCGGGAAATTCCCGAGGTGCTGGCCGGTCGTGGTGTCGATCTCCTCGGCATAGAGGTAAAGCGGCCCGGCAAACGACAGCAGCTTCTGGCACAGCGCGTGCGCGCGTTCGGTCTCGCCGATCATGGCCAGCGCGGTCACCAGCCAGAACGAGCAGATGGTGAACGTGCCCTCCTCGCCCTCGAATCCGGTGTCCGTTCCCTCGACCCGATAGCGGAGAACCAGGCCGTCCTTGGTCAGATCGTCGGCGATGGCGAGCACGGTCGACTTGACGCGCTCGTCGTCAGGGGGCAGGAACCCCATGATGGGCAGGAGCAGCAGCGAGGCGTCGAGATCGTCGGTCTCGTAGTGCTGCCGGAAGACGCCCCTACTCGAAACGCCTTTGTCCAGTATCTCGGCCTTGATCTCGTCGGCGCCTGCCTTCCATCGCTGGGCTCGTTCGTCGTCGCCGCGTTCCGCGGCGAGATCGGCGCCGCGGGAGGCCGCCACCCAGCACATCACCTTGGACGCCGTGAAGTGCATCGGGTCGCCGCGCACCTCCCAGATCCCCTGGTCGGGCTCGTGCCAGTGCTGAAGGGCGGCGTCCACGAATCCGGCCAGCCCTTCCCACACCGGCATCACGATCTGTTCAGCTCCCCGGTGGAACTGGACATCCACCGCGTCGAGGATCATGCCCCACACGTCGTGCTGGTGCTGATTCCAGGCGCCGTTGCCCACCCGGACCGGCCGCGCCCCCTGGTACCCGGACAGGTGGTCGAGGGTCCGCTCGGTCAGGTCGCGTTCCCCGCCGATGCCATACATGATCTGGAGCTCGAACTTCCGGTTGAGGTCACCGCCGCTGACCGCGTCGATGACGAAGCCCCAGTACTCGATCGCTTCCCAGTCGAAACCGAGGCGATACAGCGAGCGGAGCATGAACGCCGAGTCCCTGATCCAGGTGAACCGGTAGTCCCAGTTGCGTGCCCCGCCCGGCGTCTCCGGCAGCGAGGTCGTCGATGCCGCCATAATGGCGCCGGTGGGGGCGTAGCTGAGCGCCTTCAGGGTAAGCGCGCTGCGGTCGAGGTAGGGCTTCCACGGATGATCGCGGATCTTGGCTGAGCTCAGCCAGTCGCGCCAGAAATCGACCGTGGTGTTCATGGCGCTGAGCGCCTCGTCCTGGCTGGCCGGGACGTTACTGCCGCCCCAGGACAGGGCGACGAACGCCGACTGGCCCTGGGTGAGCGTCGTGCGGCCGTAACAGCGGGCACCCAGGACACCGAGCGGGATGGTGCCCGCCAGCTCAAGCGACAGGTCCCCCTCCTTAGGCGCGATCGTCATCGCGTCGTACCCGTCGCCCGTGTAGTTCCACGTGCCACCGGTGGTCCCGTAATCGAACAGCGGGGCGCAGTTGACCACGGCCTCGACCCGGCCGCTGATGCACGTCGCGATCCGGACCAGCGCGCCGACCGCGCCGAAATCGGAGGGGGCCCGATGGTAGTCCGGCCGCCGTCCCTCGCTTTGAACCGCGCCCATGACCAGCAGGTCATGCACGGTCATCCATCCCGTCGGGGTTTGCCAGGTCGTTTCCAGCACCATCGTCCCCGGGACATACCGGCGATGCTGCGGCACGTGGGTGTTGCCGGGACCGAACCTGAACGAGCCGGCGGCCCGGTCCAGGAGCGCCCCGAACACGCTCGGTGAGTCGGGGCGTGGCAGGCACAGCCATTCGACCGACCCATCCGGGGCGACCAGGCAGCTTTGCTCGCAATTGGACAGGAACCCGTACTCGGCGATAGGCGGAAATGTGCTCATGTGCCCTTGACCTTTCGTAGTTCAAGACCGAGCCGGTCATGCCATCCGGGTCAGGAGGTGCTCGCCCACGCGGATCGCATTGGCCATGACGGTGAGCGCCGGGTTCACTGCCCCGATGCTGGGGAAGAAGCTCGCGTCGACGACGTACAGGTTGTCAAGTTCGTGGGCCTTGCAGTTGACATCGAGCACCGAGTTGGCCGGGTCGGCGCCGAACCGGCAGGTGCCCGCCTGGTGAGCCACGCCCGCCACGGGGACGTCCATGCTCATGTAGAAGTTCTTGTCGAGGACATGGTGATCTGCCATCCCGATGTGGTTGAGGATCTTCCTGAGCTCGTGGTAGAGCCCGGTCGCCTCGGCGTCGTTGGTCGCGGCATAGGCGAGGTGCACGCGGCCGTCGCGGTCGACGGTGACGCGGTTGCCCGGCTTGGGCACGTCCTCGGTGGTCAGCCAGAAGTCGACGGCGTGCCGGGCGGTTTCGGCCAGGCTCCACCGCGGGGCGAGCAGGGTGAGCTTGGGCTCCTCGCCCTTCATCGCCATTGCGTTTGACTTGCCGAGCAGTTGGATGTTCCCGAGCGGCCATTGGCGGCCGTCGCCGGCGAAGTAGAAGTCGTTCAGCCCAAGAGTCTTCTGGAACACCGTGTCGTTGCTCTCCTTGCCGAGCGCCACGACGGCCTTGCTGTTGTGGTACATGTAGTTGCGGCCGACCTGATCGGACCCGTTCGCCAGGCCCGACGGGTGCGCGTCGGAGGCCGAGCGCAAGAGGATCTTGGCGCTATTGGCGGCCCCCGCGCACACCACGACGATGTCCCCGCTGTAGACCTCCTCACGCCCGCCGCGGGAGACCACTACGCCGGTGACGGCCCTCCCCGACGGATCGGTGTCGAGGCGTTCCACCTCGGAGTTCACCAGCAGCGTGACGTTGGGCAGGTCGAGGATCGGCCGGACCGCGATCGTCTCCGCGTCCGACTTGGCGTGCACCAGGCACGGGTATCCGTCGCACCAGGCGCAGCGGATGCACGTGCTCGCCGGCCGGCTGGCCTCATCCAGCAGGATGCCGCAGGGCGCGTGGAACGGGTGGTAGCCGCCGCCGGCCAGGGCGTCGGAGATCTGCTGGACCCGCGGCTCATGCGAGACCGCCGGCCACGGGTACTGCTTCGACCAGTGGCCCTCGGTGGGATCCTCGCCATGAGCTCCGTGCACCTGGTAGAGCCACTCGGCCTTCGTGTACCACGGCTCGAAATCGTCATAGCTCAGCGGCCAGGCCGGTGATAGCCCGTCAGCGTGCTGTATCTCGCCGAAGTCCCCGGGGCGCAGGCGGTACAGCGCGGCCCCGTACAGCTTGGTGGCACCGCCGACGAAGTAGTGCACCTGAGGCTGGAACTGCTGGCCGTCAGCGTCGTACCACGTCTCCGGCGAGATGTACTTCCCGTCCACGAACACGGGTCGCGGATCCCAGTTGTCCATCTCCCTGGACAGGAAATCGCCCCGCTCAAGCAGCAGGATTCGCTTGCCGGAGGAAGCCAGGGTGTGGGCGAGCGTGCCCCCGCCCGCGCCAGTACCCACGATGACGACGTCATAGTGTTCGGTCACAGTTCCACAGTCGCGGCGTGGTGCATGCGGCGCGCCACCCGCGCCGGGTGACCCTGCATCGTAGGCGTATCGCACGCCCCGGCGCCGGCAGTCACTCGTGGCGGATGATGCCCGCAGGCTCGCCCCGCGACAGTGACGATCACTGACCCACGTCCAGATAAGTCCCCAAGGTCGAGACCAGCCCGGTCGTGAGGGGTGCTGGAAGACACGTACCGGCGCCCGGTGGAAGGTCGCTACGCGCACGGGACCCGATCTCAGTACCCGGCCTCTTCCGGTTACCTGGGCTGGCCGGTGCTGGCCAGGAGACGGTCGGCCAGCCCGTCGGCGAATTTCCGCGCCGCCTCCAGGTGGTAGTCCTGGATGTTGGTGGGCGGTAGTTTCACCCCGAGGTAGCGCTCCCGGTAGTCCCCGGACCCGAGGTAGCTGATCAGTGCCAGCAGCGAGCGGACCTGGCCACCTTCGTAACGGAAGTGAATACCTTCGGTGAAGGCACCGCCGCGCTCGGTTCCGAGTCTGCGCACTGTCTTCAGGTTGTGCCGCCAGTACCGGCGGCAGGGGACGGCGGCGGCGAATGGCTTCCCGCCCAGGACCCGGCTCGCGGTGTCGGATTCCAGGAAGGAGCGGATCGGGATGTCCGTCGACAGCCACCAGGTGGGGGAGCCGATGCACACCAGGTCGTAGTCCCGTTCGGTGACGACGTCGGGGATCTGGATCTTCGCCGGGCGGCGGCGGAGTTCCGCCGGGATCATCCCCAGTACCTCCAGGAACGGGTGGGGCATGGGGAATTCTTTGAATCTGCTTTCGTAGCGAGGGTCGGTGAATTCGATCGCGGCGAGGGTCACCTCGCAGCCGCGGTTACGGAGCACGTCGGCCATCGCGTCGACCACCTTCAGGGTCTGCTGGGTATAGGTGTAATAGACGAACAGAACCGAGGGCTTCCTGGCCGAGTCCATCTTGATCCTTCCTTAGAAACCGCCGCCCCGCGGCGAGCCGGTCTCGCGGTGACGTCAGAAAGAGACCCATGCCTTTGCGGACGAACCAGACCATGACGGCCTGACCGGCTCTAGAGCGGCACCGCGAGGCCATATACGGACGCATTAAGCACACGCCCTGACTGCAAGGATGCCCTCACCCGCCCGGGGTGAGCCCATCCAGCCCGGCATTGCCGAGTATGAGAAACACCTCGGGCTGACCACCTGACGGCGCGGATCATGCGTCGCTGGATCTCGCCGTGGCGTGCGTCTGAGGCAATAAACATGCTGGCCAATGGCGTCCGGATTCCCGGATGGCAGCGGGAGACGATGACGATGCCGGCTGAGCGGCGATGAACGCGGCGTTCTTCGGGCTGGCCGTCCTCGCGGCGTTGAACCCGAAGCTGTTCGCCGTTGACCTGCTGCTGATCGAAAACGCCCGGCCGCGGCTGATGTTCGCGTGCTTCCTGCTGGGCGGCATGGGCATGAGCCTGGCGATCGGCCTGCTGGACGTGTTCGTCCTGCAGGCAGATTCCATCAACACGCAGGGCTCGGTCAGCGCCGGGCTTGACCTGGCCCTCGGGATACCGCTGTTGGCGATCGGCACGCTGGTCGCGACTGGCCGCCTGCACGGACGGCGGCGGGCACATGCCCCGGCCGAAGAAGGACAGCAGGCGAAGCGGGACGGCTGGGCGCGACGGGTCTTGCGTGAACCCCGCTTCGGGCTCATCGTCCTGTTCGGCGTGGTGGCCGGCACGCCGGGCGCCACCTACGTGACCGCGCTGCACCAGCTGGTTACCGGGAAGTCCTCCACCGCGGCGCAGGCCGTCGCAGTCGTCATCTTCGTCCTCCTCGAGTTCTCCCTGGTGATCATTCCGTTCGTGTTCCTGCAGGTCAGGCCGGAGAGCACGAAGGCGAGCCTCCAGCGCGCCCAAGACTGGCTGATGAGCCATGCGCGGCAGCTCATGGCCGCCGTCGCCATGTTCGTTGGCGCGTACATGGTGATCAGCGGCCTGGTGCGGCTGCTGAGCTAATCAAGACCCGAGCGGGCGGGGCCGGTGCCGAACCGGGAGGTGCCCGCCTGGTGGGCGATGCCCGCCACGGGGCCGTCATCGTGCGCATGCGGTGGCCCGCGCATTGCGGGCATATCGCACCCGCCCCGGCGTCGGCAGTCACCCCTGGCGGATGATGCCCGCTGGCTCTCGCGCGGCGACAGTAACGATCACTGACCAACGCAGCGATCCAACACGCAGGAAGGTGCCATGTCGAACAACGAGAAACGCAGTGCTGGGCCGCAGTTGAGATCCGGGCCGCTGATTACCGGAGCGGCGCTCTTCGGAGCGGGCGCCCTGCTCGCCCTGGCTGGCCTCGCCGTCGGTGGTTCATACCTGCTGTCGGCCACCCGGCGCTGGATCCGGGAGATGGAGGTGGCGCCGAGCGAACTCGCGAAACTGAAGTGGGCGCAGGCCAAGGCGGCTGCCACCGCCGGTTCAGCCGCCTGGCAGAACGGACCTTCGGCGCGTCAAGCGTCCGATTCGTGACCCATCGGCGGCCGCGCCATCGCGGCCGGGCCGGCCAGACCTGGCGCCTTCCGCACCGGAGGACTAGATGGCGAACGTCGATCTTGCGCGCTGGCAGTTCGCGTTTGTGACGATCAATCATTTTTTCTTCGTCCCGGTCACGATCGGGCTGGCGTTCTTGACCGCTTTGCTGCAAACGGCCTGGTATCGCAGCGAACGCGATGAGTATCTGCGGCTGACCAGGTTCTTCGGCACGCTGCTGGTCATCAACGTCGCGATCGGCGTGGTGACCGGCCTGGTGCAGGAGTTCCAGTTCGGGATGAACTGGTCGGCGTATTCCCGGCTGGTCGGCAACATTTTCGGTGCCCCGCTGGCGATGGAGGGCCTCGGCGCGTTCTTCCTGGAGTCGACGTTCCTCGGGCTGTGGCTGTTCGGCTGGGACAGGCTGCCGCGCCTGGTGCACCTGCTGACCATCTGGGCGGTCTCGCTCGGCACGGTCTTGTCGGCGGCGTTCATCATGGCGGCCAACTCGTGGATGCAGCACCCCGTCGGGTACACGATGGTCAACGGCAAGCCGCAGCTGAACGACATCTGGGCGGTGTTCACCAACCAGGTGTTCGTGTGGGGATATTCGAAGGTGCTGCTGGCGTCCCTGTCCACCGGCGCGGCCGTGATGCTGGCGGTCTCCGCGTGGCAGTTGCGGCACGGCGGGGACCGGGAGGTGTTCAGCCGGTCGGCGAGGCTCGCGCTCGTCGTCCTGCTTCCGGCGATCCTTTTCACCATGCTGGTGGGCGATGAGCTCGGGGTCATTGAGGCCAAATACCAGCCGATGAAGATCGCGGCGGCTGAGGCACAGTGGACCACCTGCCAGCCGTGCTCGTTCTCGCTGTTCCAGATCGGCGGCGGCAACCAGGACCAGACCCCGACCCGGATCCTGGCCATCCCGCACCTGCTGTCGCTGCTGGCCACCAACCACTGGAACGGCAAGGTGATCGGGCTCAACCCGCTGCAGTCGCAGTACCAGAGCCAGTATGGGCCTGGTTATTACGTGCCGAACGTCTTCATCCAGTACTGGTCGATGCGGGTGATGGCCTACGCCGGGGTGCTGGTCTTCCTGCTGGCCCTGTGGGGGCTCTGGTTGATCCGGCGCAAGAAACTCGCGACCTCCCGGCGGTTCCTGTGGGTGGCGATATGGGCCACGGTGCTGCCGTTCCTGATGAACACCGCGGGCTGGCTGCTGACCGAAAGCGGCCGGCAGCCGTGGATCGTGCAAGGCATCATGCTGACGAAAAACGGGATCTCGTCGTCGGTCAGTGCCACGTCCATAGTGATCAGCCTGGTGGTTTTCGTTCTGCTGTACGGCACGTTGGCCACGGTCGACCTGATGCTGATGCTGAAGTACTCACGCGAACAGCTCCCGCCGGCGCGCGCGGCGGACGACGTGGACGCGCCCGTGCCGGCCGTTCAGTATTGAGGTTTCGATGAAACTCGTGCCGTTCTGGTTCATCGTCATCACGGTCCTGTGGACAGGTTTCTTCGTCCTGGAGGGCTTCGACTTCGGCGTCGGCATGCTGCACGGCGCGGTCGGCAAGGACGAGGCCGGCCGCCGGGCCGCCATCAATACGATCGGGCCGCTGTGGGACGGCAACGAGGTCTGGCTGATCGTGGCCGCAGCTGCGATCTTCGCCGCGTTTCCCGGCTGGTACGCGACGATGTTCTCGGCCTTCTACCTGGCCCTGGTGCTGCTGCTGGTGGCGCTGATCATCCGCGGCGTGTCCTTCGAGTACCGCGGCAAGCGTGATGCCGTCCGCTGGCGCCGCACCTGGGATGGCCTGCTGACCACTGGCAGCGTGCTGGCCCCACTGCTGATCGGCGTAGCGCTCGGCGACCTGCTGAACGGGCTGCCCATCAACTCCAGCCAGGAGTACACCGGGTCATTCTGGAACCTGCTCCAGCCCTACGCCCTGTTCACCGGCGTCACCCTGGTGCTGCTCTGCCTGCTATACGGCGCGACGTTCCTGTGCCTGAAAACCATCGGGGACATGCACGAGCGCGCCCGGGACTTGGCCCGCCGGGTGGCCCCGGTGACCGGCGCCGCCGTGGTGGCCTTCATCATCTGGACCCACGTGACCGCTCGCGACACGTTCTTTGTCAACCCGGTCGAACTGCTCGCCATGCTGGCCGTGATCGCCGCCGTCTGGCTCGTCTACGAGCACCGCGACGGCTTCGCCTTCGCCGCGACCACGGTCACCATGGCGGCCTGCATCGTGTCGATCTTCACCGGCCTGTACCCCAACGTGATGGTCTCCAGCACCAACAGCGCGTACAACCTCACCGTGCACAACACCGCGTCCGGGGCGTACTCGCTCAAGGTGATGACGGTCGTCGTCGTGATCTTCCTCCCGTTCGTGCTGGCCTACCAGACCTGGACGTACTACGTGTTCCGGCGGCGCGTCAGCACGCAGGAATTCCAGCCGTCACCTCAGCCGAGCACGCCGCTGGGCACGCCCCGTCCACCCACCGCAACCCCCGACGCCGGTGCCCCGTCGGCCGGCCAGGGGCACTGACCGAGAGGGCTGGCCATCCGCATGGGTCAGGCAATAGGTAGCATCTTGCCGCTGGCGCTCGGCGTGGCCATCAGCGTGCTGCCGATCATCGCTATCATCCTGATTCTCATTACCCCCCGGGCGCGCAGCAACGGGGTCGCGTTCGTGGCTGGCTGGGTGCTCGGGCTCGTCGTCGTCGGCGCGGTCGTCCTCGTCATCGCCAACGCGGCCGGGGTGTCAAGCAGCAGCGGCCCGTCCACGGCGGCATACGCGATCAAGCTGGTGCTCGGGGTCTTGTTCCTGCTGCTCGCGGCGCGGCAGTGGCGCAGCCGCCCCGGCCCGGGTGAGCAGGCCCCCGCGCCCACCTGGATGGCGGCACTCGACACCTTCGGCTCCGGCAAGTCGCTCGGCCTCGGCGCGGCACTGTCCGGCGTCAACCCCAAGAACTTGGTCCTGACCATCGGCGCGGCCACGTCCATCGCGCAGACCGGGCTGCCCGGCGGCCAGCAGGCGGGCGTCCTGGCGGTCTTTATCGTGCTGGCCAGCGTCACGGTGGCGGCGCCGCTCGTGATCTACCTCTCTATGGGCACCAAGGCGGCCAGCATCCTGGACGGCTGGCGGACGTGGCTGGCCGGCAACAACGCGGCGATTATGCTGGTGCTCTTTCTTGTCTTCGGCTTCCTGCTCATCGGGCAGGGCATCGCCGGCCTGTCCTGAGGCCCTGCGCCTCGCCTGCCGGTCGCGGTAACGGGCCGGTGAATTCTGCCCAGTCACCCGCTACGGGTGGCGCGGCGCGGCTGTGGCCGAGTTCGTATTCGTAATGGACAGGACGCAATCAGGCAGGGAGCGGTGATGACCACCAACCGAGTTGACGCACTCGTGATCTTCGGGGCCACGGGCGACCTGGCCAAGATCGAGACCTTCCCGGCCCTGGTGGGGCTGGTCGAGCGCGGCGTGCTCGACGTGCCGGTCATTGGGGTGGCCAAGAGCGGATGGGGGCTGGCCCAGTTCCGCGACTACGCCGCTGCGTCGCTGCGGCTCAACCATATGGACCCCGACACCGCCGGCGCGCGGAAGATGCTCGGGCTGCTGCGGTACGTCGACGGGGACCTCGACGACGATGCCACCTACCAGGCGATGTCGGACGCCATCGGCGCCGGCCGCCAGGTCCTGTTCTACCTTGAGGTGCCGCCCCCGCTGTTCGGGCGCATCGCGCAGGGCATCGCCACGGCGGGCCGCGCCAAGGACGCGCGGGTGATGGTGGAGAAGCCGTTCGGTACCGACCTGGTCAGTTCGCGGCAGCTCAACGACACCATGCACCAGTATTTTCCGGAAGAGGCGATCTTCCGGGTCGACGACTGGCTGGCCTTTGATCCCGTGGAGAACGTGCTCTTCGTCCGGTTCGCCAACTCGGTCATTGAGCCGCTGCTCAACCGGACCTACGTGGACAGCATCCAGATCACGATGGCCGAAGCGTTCGACGTGGCCGACCGGGGCCGGTTCTACGACCGGACGGGTGCCATCCGGGACGTGGTCCAGAACCACATGCTCCAGGTGCTGGCCACCGTGCTGGCCGACCCGCCGGACGGGCAGGGCCTGGCCTCCTGGCGGGACGCCAAGTCCCGGGTGATATCCGCGCTCCGGCCGCTGACCCCCGAGGATACGGTGCGGGGCCAGTACGACGGCTATCACGAGGTGGACGGGGTCGACCCGAAATCGACGACGGAGAGCTACGTCGCCGTCAGGCTCGCGGCCGACACCTGGCGCTGGGCCGACGTGCCGATCCTGATCCGGGCGGGCAAGTGCATGCCGGTCACCGCCACCGAGATCGACATCCGCTTCAAGCGGCCTCCGCATGACGTGTTCGGCATCGATCCGTTCACCGTCCGCGACTCGCTGCGGTTCCGGGTCTGGCCGGAGACCGCGGTGGGCCTCACGCTGGCGGGCAAGAAGCCGGGCGCCGGGCTGGAGCCGCTGCTGGAGGAACTGTCGTTCGCGGGGCAGTCCGGGTCCGACATGCGCCCCTATGACCGGCTCATCGGCGCGGCCCTGGACGGGGACCGCTGGCTGTTCGCCCGCCAGGACACCGTCGAAGCAGCCTGGAAGGTCGTTGACCCGGTCCTCGGCGACGTCACGCCCGTACACCCCTACGCCCGGGGCAGCTGGGGTCCGAAGGAAGCCGACCGGCTGCTGCCCAGCCGGGACACCTGGCACGACCCGGCAGGCTGAGGATGGACCGGAGCATCCGATGACAGAGGAATCCGGGCGCCCCCGCGTCGTGATCGTCGGCGGCGGCTTCGCCGGGCTGTTCGCGGCCCGCAGGCTGCGCCGCAGCGACGTCTCGGTGACGCTCATCGACCGCGCCCAGCACCACGTCTTCCAGCCGCTGCTCTACCAGTGCGCCACCGGGATCATGTCCGAGGGCAAGATCGCCGCTCCGCTGCGCGACCTGCTCAAGAAATACAAGAACGTCGACTGCGTGATGGCCGAGGTCGTCGACTTTGATACGGCCGGCCGGCGGGTGATCGCCGCACGCGTCGGCGGCGATCGCATCGAGTTCGGCTACGACCACCTCATTGTGGCCGCCGGAGTCCGGCAGTCTTATTTCGGCCATGACGAGTTCGCCCGCTGGGCGCCGGGCATGAAGACGATCTCGGACGCGCTCGCGATCCGGCGCCGGGTGTATGGCGCGTTCGAGATGGCCGACACGGCCACCGACCCGCAGGAGCGCCGGACCTGGCTGACGTTCGCGCTCGTCGGCGCCGGCCCGACCGGCGTGGAACTGGCCGGGCAGATCCGGGAGGTGGCCACCAAGACCCTGCGCGCCGAGTTCCGGGGTATCAGGCCGGAGGACGCCCGGGTACTCCTCTTCGACGGCGGCAGCGCGCCGCTGGCTGTGTTCGGCCCGAAACTGTCCGAGAAGGCCGACCAGGCCCTGCAGGCGCTCGGCGTCGAGCAGCATATGGGCTCCATCGTCACTCATGTCGACCAGGGCTGGGTGCTCGTCCGCGACCAGGCCGGCGAGCAGACCCGCTATGACGCCGGCACCGTGCTGTGGACAGCCGGCGTGGAGGCCCCTCCGATCGCCGAGGCTCTCGCGAAAGCCACTGACGCCAAGCGCGACCGGGCCGGGCGCATCCTCGTCGAGGCGAACCTCACCATCCCCGAGCACCCCGAGATCTCCGTCCTGGGCGACATGATGAGCCTGAACAAGCTTCCGGGCGTGGCCGAGGTGGCGATGCAGTCCGGGCTCTACGCCGGCAACCGCATCCGGCGCCAGGTGTCGGGAGACCTGGCTGAGAAGCCCTTCCGCTACCATGACCTCGGCTCGGCGGCCTACATCTCCCGTGGCCGTGCCGTCGTCTCCGCGGGGCGCCTGCACGTCGGTGGCTTCCTCGGCTGGGTGATCTGGCTGTTCATCCACATCGCGTTCCTGACTGGCTACCGCAACCGCCTCGGAGCCCTGCTCACCTGGTGGCTGGCCTTCACCCGCGACATCCGCCGCGAGCGGACCTTCACCACCCAGGAGATCGAGACGCTGCGCGACGTTTATACGGCAGGCCGACCGCCACCCGGCCCAGTTCCGTGATCGTCGAGCCCGACAGCAGCCGCACCGCCCGCGCGGCCGGAGAGGGCCTAACGGCCTGGCGAGGCAGGCGGACCCGGAGCACACCCGGGCGGGACTCGAAGACCAGCGGAGGATCCAGCAGCAGAGCCTCGCCGTCGATCCCGACCTCCAGCGGCCCGCCGGAGCTGATCTCGAAGCGGGGCGCGGTCCACTCCTGCCAGCCGGGGAAGCGGCGGACCTGACCGGCGGCCTCGAGCGCCACGAACAGCCTGGCGTCATCCGCGCCGCCGATCCTGGCCGCCACGATCCCGAGCACGCCGAGATCCAGCCGTTCCCGCGTTCCCCGGCCGCCGAGATGATCCAGCTCATATGGATCGTTCGACACCAGGATCAGCTGGGCGGTCGGGTGGTCGATGCCATCCGGTCCGCGAAATTGCAGGTCGAGGGGGGCCGCATCCGGGCCCAGGAGATCCGGCAGCATCGACGCGGCCGTCTTGAGCTTCGCGTCGCGGTACTCGGGTGACTGGACAACCTTCGCGTACAGCCCCAGCGAGGCGTTGTTCACGAAGATCCGCCCATTGACCGCCGCCAGGTCGATCCGGCGCTCCACCCCGTCCGCGAACGCCTCAAGCGCGCCTATGACATCCTCTCGGTCCAGGCCGAGGTCGAGCGCGAAGTGATTCCTCGTCCCTGCCGGCACGCACACATGCGGGATACCGTGCCGGGCGGCGACGGTGGCGATCAGCGCCTGCGAGCCGTCGCCTCCCGCCATGCCGATCACGTCGGCGCCCCGCGCGACGGCGTCCTCCGCCAGCTGCAGCAGGTCATCCCCGGGCTGTAGCACGACCGGCTCGATGCCCCTCTTCTGGCATTCCTCAGCCAGCCGGAATCGCTCGGCCTTCCCGCCCCCCGATTTCAAATTCATGATCAGAACGGGATGCTCGGCGGCTGAGGCCGGCCTCAGGTGGCCAGCCGGGCCCAGCGCGGTGGTCCTGGCCCGCAGCGCGAACCGTGCCGACGCCAGCGACACCACGGCCAGCACGAAGATCAAGATCATCCGCAGGATGCTGAGGTTGGCGAGGACCAGGCCAGCGATCAGCACGCCCAGGGCCACGGTCATGGCGATCAGCCCGGCCGCGCGGACCATCCCGCGCCTCGACACCACGTACCAGCCGGCCGTGACCCAGACCAGCAGGCCGACGATGGTCAGAAGCGCGGTCACGAAATGCACGACGACGCCGACCACCAGCCATCCGAGGCCGGCGATGAGGGCAAGCAGCGATAGCAGGGCGGCGGCCCGCCCGGCGATCGCCGGGCGGGCCGTCTCAATTTGCGGCATCTGACCCCCAAGCCCACGACCTAGGTGACGCGCAGGAAACCATTAATCGCCTGGACCGTTCTCCCCGGCCGCCGGACCCCGGTCATGTATACGGCGTACCTCCAGGACCTCCACCCCGAACGTCTCAAGCCTGGCGAGCAGCCCGTGCAGGGCCGCCCGATCCGTAATAGGGCCGTGCAGGACGGTTTCCACCGGCTCCACGGAGGCCGTGAGCCGCTCGAAGTCAAGCAAGGCTTCGGGCGGGAGGACCCCTACTACGCGGATCTCGTAGTAGGACGGTGTCACCGTAGCCCCCTCAGCAAGTCGGAATGGGCAACGCAGACCTCCACGGTGCTGCTTGTCGGCTCGCCGCGCCCCACTCACGGCGGGTGAATTCGGTCACCCTGGTGAAATCCGTACAGGGTGATGACATATCACCCGCATACGAGCGGTGATCACTTGTAGGCAAGCTAACCAACCCGCCTCTGGACCCCGGGCGGAGCAGGCCATCACCCACAGGATGAATGTCCGGTCCTGGGGTTGGCAGCCGCAGATCGGGGAGTTGGTGGCGAAGGTGACCAGCACGGCCGCGCGTGGCCCGGCCCGTTTGAGAGCACACGCGACCGGCAGTGACGATCCGGTATTAATGTCCAAGATCACCATGCCCGGCCTGCCTGGCTGGGCCGTCCCGCGTCCACGCATCGAGAAACTCATCGCTGAGGGTGCGCGCGGCCCGATGACCACCGTCACCGGCCCACCCGGCGCCGGCAAGACGATGGCCATCACGCTGTGGGCGGCCGCCAGCACCAGCCCTGACCGCCTGGCGTGGGTCACCCTTGACGATTACGACAACCGGCCGAGTGTCTTCTGGTCCTATGTCGTGGCGGCGTTGCGGCGAGCCGGCGTCGCCCTTCCGCAGGTCTCCTCGCCTCCCGCCCGTGCGGACGCGGTCGACCATGTCTTCCTGCTGCGGCTGGCATCGGTGCTGGCGGCGCAGGACCCGCCGGTCGTCCTGGTGCTCGATGACCTCCACCTGCTGACCGAACCCGGCACTCTGGACGGGCTGGCCTACGTGCTGCGGAACGCGAGGCCAAGCCTGCATCTCGTGGTCTCGTCACGGATGGACCCGCTGCTGCCCCTGCACCGGTACCGGCTGACCGGGGAACTCACGGAGATCCGGGCCAAGGATCTCGCCTTCAGCGTTCCCGAATCCGGCTTGCTCCTGGCGCAACATGGCGTCGCGCTGTCTGCGGCGGCACTTGAGCGCCTCACCAGGCGGGCTGAGGGCTGGGCAGCGGGCATGCGCCTGGCCGCGATCTCGATGGACGGGCACCCCGACCCCGAGCAGTTCGTCAAGGAGTTCGACGCCGAGGACAGCGCCATCACCAGCTATCTCGTGGACGAGGTTCTCGACGCTCAGCCCGCGTCGATCCGCGACCTTCTGCTGCGCACGAGCATCCTGGACCGGGTCAGCGGGGGAATCGCCTGCGAGCTAGCCGATGACGAACAGGCCACAAGCGCATTGCCCGCCCTGGCGCAGGCCAACACGTTCGTCCTGCCCATCGGGCACGGGTGGTACCGCTACCATTCGCTGTTCCGCGCGGTCTTGCGCCTGAAGCTCCGACGCGAACGCCCCGGCCTGCTACCGGACTTGCACCGGCGAGCGGCCCTGTGGTTCCGGCGCAACGGGTCGCTCACCGATGCCGTGCGGCATGCCGGGGAGTCGGGTGACTGGCAGCTCGCGGCCCGGATAGTTCTTGATGAGCTGGCCATAGGCCAGCTCATCGAACCGCGGGGCAGCCAGCCGCTGGCCGATGGGTTCCGGCAGATGCCGCCGGGCGTGCCGTGGGCGAAGCCGGAGCAGTTGCTCGTCGCCGCCGCGCTGGAGTTTTCCGGCGCCACCGGCTACCCAGGCGGCCCCTCGCTCGGCGCGGCAGAAGGCATCCTTGAGCATCTTCCCGCTGATGACGAGATCCCGGCCCGGCTGGCTGCGGCGCTGATCCGGCTGGCCGTTTCCCGCCGCACCGGGGAACTCGATGCCGCGACGGCCGCGGCCGCCAGCGCGGAGGGATTGCTCGCGGCCATCCCCGAAGGCCTCCTGGCCCGGCATCCCGGGATTCGCGCTCAGGTGCTGTCGGGTCGCGGCGCCGTGGAATTCTGGGCCGGCCATCTCGATGAGGCGGCCGCCACCCTCGAGGAGGGCGTGGCTGCCGCCTGCGCTCCGGACAGCAGGTATGAGCGGGCTGACTGTCTCGGGAATCTCGCCCTCTTGGAGGCCCTGCGGGGAGGGCTGAGTCGCGCGATCGAGCTAGCCGATGAGGCCGCCGGCGCGGCGGAGAGCAACGCCGACGAACCTGCGGCGCCCGCCAGCGCCGCCGCAAGTGTGGCCCTCGCGTGTGTGCACTTGGAACGCAACGAACTGCAACAGGCGCGTACCCAGCTCAAGGTGGCCAACGCTGCCCTGCGGATCCGGCCGGACAAGCTGACGTACGCCGCCGCCTGCCTCGTTGCCGCGCGCCGCGGGCTGGCCGAAGGCCGGGCCGGGGTGACGACGGAGATGGTCGGCCGGGCACGACAGGGCTGGTCGCCCCCCTCCTGGCTCGAACACCGGCTGGTACTCCTCGATGCGCGGGCGTGCGCGGCGGCCGGGGACATCCAGTCCGCGGTCTACACGGCCGGGCATGCCGGCCCGCAGTCCCAGCTCGATGCGGCCGTCACGCTGGCGCATGTGCGGCTGGCCGCGGGAGATCCTCAAGCAGCAGGACAAGCACTCGCGTTCGCATCGGCTGGTTCCGCCGAGCAGCCCAACAACATCCGCCTGGAGGGATGGCTGCTGGATGCCCGGCTCAGCTATGGGAGCGGTGACCGGGCACGCGGTCGTCGATCACTCGAGCAGGCGCTGAAGCTGGGCCGGCCAGAGCAGCACCGGCTGCCGTTCGCCATGGAGCGGATCTGGATTCGGCCGGTGCTACGCCGCGATCCTGAACTCGCCCACGCATACCGGCACCTGCTCGAGCCCGGTCTGGTGGGCACTGGCTGGGCCCCGGCCCGGCCAGTGAAGGGCGATGCGGCGCCCCTGATCGTCGAGCGCCTCAGCGACCGTGAACGTGAAGTGCTCAGGCACCTGTCGGGGATGCTGAGCACCGCCGAGATCGCCAGCGAGATGTACATTTCGGTGAATACGGTGAAGACCCACCTTAAGAGCATCTACCGCAAGCTGGCAGCGGCGCACCGCAGCGAGGCAGTCCGCCGCGCGAGGCTGCTCGAACTGATCTGAGCTGTGTTTTCCCGCTCGCCGCCGGGGCGCTTAGCGCGCCCCTTTGGCTCGCCGGGGGCGTGCCTCCCGGCTCGCCTCCGGGCGTCATAGGATGCCGATCTCGCGGCCGTGTTCGACGGCTTCGTCCCTGGCGGACACGTCGAGCTTTCGGTAGATCGCCTGCACATGGGTCTTGATCGTATTTCGCGACAGAGACAGCTCCTGCCCGATCTCGCGGAGGGATAGCGTGCCCCGGAGCAGGCGCAGTATTGCCACCTCGCGTTCGGTCAGCGAGTCCACACGTCCCACCGAACGTGGTCGGCCCTCGAGTCGGCGGTCGAGCCTCTCCAGGCGGGCCAGCTGAGCCTCCGCGCCGTCCGGAAACGAGTTCAGCACATCCCTTGCCTCCTCGATGAACTCCCTCGCTCTGGCGTGGTCTCCTAGGTCGAGCAGCACCTGCACCAGCACGAGCAGGGCTTCGACGGTGGGCCAAGGGCTGATCCTGGACACTCTCCGGCGGGACCGGACGGCATGCTCGAGCTCGCTCCGGGCTTCGTCGAGACGCCCCAGCGCGGCATAGACCGCACCGGCCGCCGTGTACGCGAGGGAACTCTGCGGCGCCTCGCTGAGGTCACCGCGGATCGCCAGGCTGCGGGCATCGTCCGCCAGCTCATGGGCCTGCGGCAGTCGGCCCAGTGCGACCGCGACCAGGGACAGGACGGACTTGGCCACCAGGCGCGTCAGCGGGACGGATGCCTCGCTGAGCACTGCCTCCTCGAGCGGTCGCGCCGCCGCATATGGCTCGCCGGACAGATAGAGGCTGAAACCAAGCGCTCCCCTGGCCAGCGCGTACCAGGGCGATGTCGGGTCGCTTTCCAGCTCGGCGGCCGTGGCCGCCGACTCGCGCATCACCCGGAGGCCGTCGAACCCGCAGATGCTTTGCAGCAGCGCGGCTGAGGACTTCAGCGACCGGATTCCGTCCGGTAGCGGCCCCTCATGCTGCCCGGCCTCAATAACTGGGAGCCAGCGGCGGAGCGCCTCCGGCTCACCGGTGAAGGCCGCCGCCCACGCCGCGCAATGCGCCGCCACGGGGTTGGCGGCGATCTGGTCGTCACCAAGCGAACGCAGCCAGCCGCGAACTGTGCCCACTCTCCCGAGGTCCGTGTAGGCGTACCAGTGACTCGCGATAAGGTCGATGGCCCCGGCGATGTCGCCAGCCGTGAGCGCGTGGTTGATCGCGTCGTCCGTTGAGCCCCACAGCCGATGCCAGGCGCTGGCGCGTTCATGCAAGGCGGGCACCAGATCAGGCTCGGTCCTGGCCAGTTGGCTGCGAAGCACCTGCGCGAAGAGGTGGTGATAGCGGTACCACTGCCGGATCTCGTCAAGGGGCACGACGAAGAGGTTCTCGCGCTCGAGGACGCCGATGATCTCCGCCGCGTTCGTCGACCCGGCGACGGCGTCGCAGAGTGGCGCGCAGAACCGGTCGAGAACGGCGGTCCGCATGAGGAACTGCCGGAGCTCGGTGGGCTGGCGGCTGAGCACCTCCTCGGCCAGGTAGTCGACGATGAACTGGTTGTCGCCGGTGAACTGGTGGATGAAGGCGCTCGGCGAGGGGTGATCGCGGAGAGAGAGCGCCGCCAGGTATACGCCGGCCGGCCATCCTTCGGTCCGCTCGACGAGATCGGCCAGGTCGGGCGCGCTGAGCTCGACGGCGGAAACAGCGTGCACGAGCGCGGCGACCTCCGCGGGCGCGAAGCGCAGCTCCTGCGCGCGGAACTCGACCATCTGGCCGGCCGCCCGCAAGCGGGCTAGCGGCAGCGGCGGGTCAGCTCGCGTAATGATCACCAGCTGGGCAGCTGGCGGGAGGTGGAAGAGCAGGAACGCGATCTGGTCGTGGCAACTTCGCTCCTTGATCACGTGGCCGTCGTCAAGGACGAGGGCAACCGGTTCGGGGAGCGCGGCCAGCTCGTTGACCAGCATTGGGAGCGCCGTTCCGTCGATGTCCGGAACCTGGAGCCGCAAGGCTCTCAGGATGTCCTCGCCGCCGAACTCAGGGCACGCTCGCTGCAGTGCTGACACCACATGCCACCAGAGCCTGCCCGGGTCATTGTCGCCGCGGTCGAGCGAGAGCCACGCGAACCGGCGCTGTTCCATGGCGCTGGAACGCCACTGGGCGACGAGGGTGGTCTTGCCGAAGCCCGCGGGAGCGTCAACGAGGATGAGCTTGGCGGCGGAGGAGTCGGCCAGCGACCGCACTAGCTCCCGCCGCTCCACCCACTCCCTACGCGACCTGGGAGCGTGGAGCTTCGTCTCGATCGGCGCATCCAGCAGCGGCCGGGCCGGAGTCGAGTCGGTGACCGCCCGAGGACCATGCTCCGGCCGTCGTCCCTCTTGCGCACCTGAATCGCTCACGTCCCCCCACACTCTCGATGAAGTCGGCTAGCGCTAACCACCCGGAGGCGTCACAAGATCCCGCTTTCGCGAGCGTGCTCAACGGCGTCGTGCCTGGTGGACACGCCGAGCTTCCGGTAGATCGCCCGAGCGTGGGTCTTGATTGTGTTCGGAGATACGTACAGCTCCTGCCCGATCTCCCGGAGGGACAGCGTGCCCCGGAGCAGGCGCAGCACCGCCACCTCGCGTTCGGTCAGCGAGTCGGCCAGTGAGGCTCCTCGCGACGGGGCCACGAGCCGCCGTTTGAGCCGGTCCAGCCGGGCCTGCTGAACCTCCACGCCGTCCGGGAACGAGGTCAGCACGTCCTGTGCTCCCTCGATGAGTGCCGCGGCGCCGGCATCCTCGCCTAGGTCGAGCAGGACCTGCGTCAGCACGAGCATGGCTTCGAGGGTGGCCCAGGGGCTGATCCCGGGCTTTTTCCGTCGGGCCTGGATGGCATGCTCAAGCTGGCTCCGAGCTTCGTCGAGCTGTCCCTTCGCGGCATAGGCCGCGCCGGTGGCCGTATAGGCGATGGAACCCTGCGGCGCCTCGCTGACATGACCCTGGCTGGCCAGGCCGCGGGCCGTGTCGGCAAGCTTTGTGGCCTGCGGTAGCCGGCCCATTTCGACCGCCACGAGGGACAGGGTGGACAAGGTCAGGATGCGTATCATCGGGACCGGTGCCTCGCTTCGTTCCGCCGCCTCCAGCGCTTCCTCGGCCGCCTGAAGTTCACCGGACAGGTAGAGACTGAAACCATGCGCACCCCTCGCCAGCGCGTACCAGGGCGACGTCGGGTCGGTTTCCAGCTCCACGGCCATGGCGGCCGACTCGCGCATCACCCGGAGGCCTTCGAACCCGTAGACGCCGCGCAGCAGCGCGGCGGAGAACTCCAACGATCGGATTCCATCGGGTAGCGGTCCCTCATGGCGTCCGGCCTCGATAACCGGGAGCCACCGCCGCACTGGCCCCGGCTCGCCGGAGAGGGCCGCGACCCACGCCGCGCAGTGCGCCACCAGGGGGTTGGCGGCAATCTGGTCGTAGGTGAGCGAGCGCATCCATCCGCGAACAGTCCCCGTCCTTCCGACGCTCACGTACTCGTACCAGTGACTGGCGATGAGGTCGACCGCCCCGCCGATGTCGCCCGCGGCCAGCGCGTGACTTACCGCCTCGCCCACCGACCCCGACACCCGATGCCAGGCGCTGGCGCGTTCATGCAAGGCGGGCATCAGATCAGGCTCGGTCCTGCCCAGCTGGCTGCGAAGCACCTGCGCGAAGAGGTGGTGATAGCGGTACCACTGCCGGATCTCGTCAAGCGGCACGACGAAGAGGTTCTCTCGCTCGAGGACGCCTATGATCTCCGTCGCGTTCGTCGACCCGGCGACGGCGTCGCAGAGCGGCGCGCAGAACCGGTCGAGAACGGCGGTCCGCATGAGGAACTGCCGGATCTCGGCGGGCTGGCGGCTGAGCACCTCCTCGGCCAGGAAGTCGACGACGAACCGGTTATCGCCGCTGAACTGGTGAACGAAGGCGCTCGGCGAGGGGTGATCGCGGAGAGAGAGCGCCGCCAGGTATACGCCGGCCGGCCATCCCTCGGTCCGCTCGACGAGATCAGCCAGGTCCGGCTCGCTGAGCTCGACGGCCGAGACCGCGTGCACGAGCGCGGCCACCTCGGCAGGCCCGAAGCGCAGCTCCTGCGCCCGGAACTCGACCATCTGGCCGACGGCCCGCAACCGCGCCAGCGGCAGCCCCGGATCAATTCGCGTAATGATCACCAGCTGGGCCGTTGGCGGCAGATGGAGCAGCAGCAGCGCGATCTGGTCGAGGCAGTGTGGATCCTTGATCACATGACAGTCATCGAGGACGAGAACAACCGGTTCCGGGAGCGCGGCCAGCTCGTTGACCAGCGCCGGGAGCACGCTTCCGCCGATGTCCGGCCGACCCTGGACCCGCAGAACCCGCAGGATGTCCTCGCCGCCGAGTTCGGGGCACGCTCGTTGCAGCGCGAACACGACATGCCACCACAACCGGCCGGGGTCATCGTCGTCACGGTCGAGCGAGAGCCATGCGAACCGCCGCTGTTCGATGAGGCTGGAACGCCACTGGGCCACGAGCGTGGTCTTGCCAAAGCCCGCGGGAGCGTCAACGAGGATGAGCTTGGCGGCGGCAGAATCGGCCAGCGACTGCACGAGCTCCCGCCGCTCCACCCACTCTTTGCGCGACCTGGGCGCGTGGAGCTTGGTTTCGATCGGCGTGTCAAGCAGCGGACGCGCCGGATCGGAGCGGGCTACCGCCCGTAGTGCATACTCTGGTGCGTCCCCCTCCGGCACACGTGCATCATCACACATTTGCCACAATGGGCCTAGCGTCCCCGCCCACGCCAGAGCCCAAACTGCGACGGAGGGTAACCTCGGTCAGAGGGCCCCGTTCATCGGGTTGCGAGGGGCCGGGTAGCGGCATTCCGCGCCCGGAATGCCCAGGCGGCCAGCAGGACGCCGTAGAGCATCAGCCACGCGCCGAGCACCGCCAGCAGGAACTTCAGCGAGATCGTGGGCTTGAAAATTACCAGAAGTCCAGCTCCTAGGCTGATCACGCCGGACGTCGCCTTCAGCCACCGTCCGGGCACCGGTCCGGCGATGGCCGCGATGATCAGGTCCACCACACCGTGCAGCGCCCAGAACAGCCCAACGATGAACGCGAGTAGCACCACGGTGACTGACAGGTGCCGGATGCAGTACAGGCCCGCGGCCAGGCCGAACAGGCCGAGTATGACATAAGCCGCCCGCGTCCCGCCGCTCTCGTTACGCACGGTAAGGCCCGCGAACAGCCGGGCGAGGCCGAACACCAGCAGTTGGACGCCGAGCAGGATCGCCACCACGTTGAGCGTCGCCTTGGGCCATACGAGCACGACGAGACCAAGGGCGAAGGTCGCCGTCGCGCCCGCCAGGAGAACGAGCCACGATCGATCACGAGACTTTCCAGCGGCAACATGCCCCCGGACGGTGCTGTCGGCGTCGGCCGCCGCGTGGCGTCCAGGGAGGGCCTGGTCCGCGGGCTTGGGGTCGGATGCGGTCATGACGTCCCTCCTGGGCCGTGTTGATCCGACACCATCGTGCTCTGTCCGGGCATTCCCGATCTTCACCCGTATGAGGTGAGTGGCCCGGCCGACGGCGGGGCGGAGGCGGAGCGGCGCGTCAGTACAGCCGGCCGGGATTCACCCGTGCGGAGGGAGGCGGGCTCCTGGCTTCGGGGGGAACCTAGGCCTGCTGAGCGCTCAGCACCGGAATGCATCCGGCGGACACGGCGTGGCGCTTATGCGCGCCGCAGGTCGCCGGACCAGCGGTCCGGTTCGAGGAAAGGCGGCAAGCCCCGTGACAATCGGCGGCAGCATCGCGCTCATCGTCATAGGCGCAATTCTCCGGTGGGGCATTACCTGGAAGCCCACGCACGTGAACCTGGAAGCCATCGGCGTGATCTTGATGGCCGCCGGCGTAGCTGGCCTGATCATCTCGATCGTGTTCATCGCGATGAGACGCCGGCAGCGGGCACCGGCTGCGGAGGTCTATGAGGAGCGCCGCTACACCGAACCACCCTCCTGACCGCGTACCGCGTTCTCGCCCGCGCCAGGTTCACCCGCCGGGGGTGGGGCGTGGTCTGCGGCAGCTTGGTGGACTGGGCCCGGCAGTGATCACCGGCAGAAGGAGAACACCATGGCTGACCTGATCGCGATCGGGTACCCGGACGTGGCGACCGCGGAGGCGGCCGCCGAGGAGGCACGGCGGCTGGCCCGGGACCTGATCATCGAGCCCGACGCGATCGCGGTGATCGAGCGGGACAAAGAAGGCAAATTCCACGTCCATACCAGCCACCACCTGGTCCGCGGCGGGGCGACCTGGGGCATGTTCTGGGGGCTCCTGTTCGGCGCACTGTTCTTCGTCCCGATCGCCGGGATCGCCATCGGCGCCGGGCTGGGCGCCCTGATGGGCAAGGTCACCAAGTCCGGCATCGACAAGCAGTTCCAGGACCAGGTCCGCGACATGCTGCAGCCCGGCACCTCGGCGCTGTTCCTGATGGTGGAGAAGGTCACCCCGGACAAGGCCATCGAGGCGATGAGCAAGTACGGCGGCACCGTGCTGAAGACCTCCCTGTCCAAGGAAGGCGAGAAAGAACTCCAGGACGCCCTGCACGGCGGAGGCGCCAGCACCACCAGCGCCTAGTAACTACGGGCTAGCTGTCCCGCCCGAGCGTGACCGGACGGAGGGGCATGGCGCAGGCATCGCTGGCCCGGCGGGCAGTCAGGCGAGGCAGCCAGCCCGGTCCGCCGGAGACGGCCGGCCGGGGCAGCCATCCGGGTCCGCCGGAGATGGCCGGGCAGGGCAGCCATCCCGGTCCGCCGGAGACGGCCGGGCGGTATGGCGTGCTGCTGCTCGTGCTGATCTCTACCTACCTGCTGTCAGCATTCAGCTTCAGCAAGCTGGCCGGCGATCTCCAGGTCGCAGCGTTCGCGGCGGTATTGCTGCTGGCGCTCCGCACGTCGCGGGTGCGCCGCCGGACGGCGAGGCTGGCCGGCGGTGTCGCGCTGATTGGCTCTGTCGCGGCTGGAGCGGCTGACCTGACCGGCACCGCCGCTGGCTACGGCGCCGCGGAGATATGGAAGGCGCTGCTCCTGCTCTTCACCGTGGTCCTCCTCGTACGCCGCGTGCTGGACCGGCCCACGGTCACCATCCAGAGCATCTACGGTGCCCTGAGCGCCTACCTGATCATCGGGTTGATGTTCGCCGCCTGCTACGCGGCTATCGAGCACCTGGGTAGCGCACCCTTCTTCGCTGGCGGCCAGCCCGCCAGCACCCAGACACTCCAGTACTTCAGTTTCACCACGCTGACCACCCTCGGCTACGGCGACTTCACCGCCGCTGGTAACGGCGGCCGGGCCATCGCCGTGATGGAGGCCCTGACCGGTCAGGTGTTCCTGGCCACCCTGGTCGCCCGCCTCGTCGCTGCCTTCCGGGCGCCAGCCGAACAAGCGCAACCGGTCATCGGCCGGCCCCGGCCGCCTCGCCCTGTCCGGCGCCGCTCCGGGGGGAGCCGCGGGAAGCCAGCGGGAAGCGCCAGCCGGACTTCGCGGCGCACCCGCGTACCGCCAGCACGTAATCACGATGATCTCTGAAAGGACGTCGCGTCATGTCAGGATTGGATTGGTTCTTCTCGCTCACCCTGGGGATCTTGTACCTAGCCCTGCTGTTCACCGTGGCCATCGTGACCTTCCGCAAGGGTCACTGGGTCTTCGGCCTGATCGGCATCTTCATCCCGATCTTCTGGCTCATCGGCGCGGTCCTTCCCGCCAAGCGCGGCTCCTCGTACCGGGCGTGATGCTTCCGGGGCCGAGACCGCCGGGGACGGTGTGAGCCTCGCCGAGATCACATACGCCACCACGACCGCCACGATCACCAGCGGCATGACGGCGAGGCCGTCCGACGCCAGCAGCAAGGTGGCCAGCAAGACGGAGGTCAGCGGGAGCCTGAGCATCACGACGGACATCGCGCCGATGCCCATCGCGATGCCGTCAACAAGGGGAAGTCCCGGCAGGTGGGACAGCGCGACGCCACCCGCCGCCCCGAGGAACAGCGCCGGGAAGGTCGGGCCGCCGCGGAAGCCGCTCAGCGACACCCCGTAAGCGACTCCCTTGCAGGCAATGAGCAACAGCAGTGCTCCGACGGTATAGCTGGCGCTGTTGCTGATGAACGGGCCGAGGGCGGATTGCCCGGAGAACAGCACCTCGGATGAGCCCTTTCCGGTGGCTGCCGCGAACGCGATGGCCAGGCCCGCGATGGCCAGGCCAGCTACCGGCGTGACCAGCACCATCCGCCGCTCGACATGAGGGCGCAGGAACAGGCCGAGCCATCGGATTCCGCTGCCCAGCGGGACAGCCATCACCCCGATCGCCAGTGCCCACAAGAACTCCGCGGCCGTGGGCGACCCGACGTGCGGAAGGCCGGGAATCGCCAGCGAAAACGTGCCGAGCCCGGTCCAGGCGTCCAGGCCGATGAACATGAGCGAACCGACGCCGGCCGCCAGCAGGCCCGGGATCAGCACCAGCTCCATCATGGACCCGGCCAGCCCCGAGGCCTCCATCAGGAGGAACGCCCCGGTCAGGGGCGAGCCAAGCAGTGTGCTGATGGCGGCGAAACTGCCCGCCGCGGCCACCACAGCCTGGGTTCTGGCCGGAGTGTCCCGTTTGACGAGCCGGATTGCGAAGACGCCGAGCCCGGCGCCGAGAGCGATCAGTGGCGCCTCGGGCCCGAGCACAACGCCCAGGCTCAACGTCGCAAAGGCCGCGAGCACGATGCCAGGCAGCTCGACCGGGGAGGGAGGGCCTGCGCCCACCTTGAACCCGTCGGCTGGTGAATGGCCGCCCTGGCCGGGCAGGTACCGGATGGTGAGGCTCACCAGGACCCCGGCCAGCAGCAGCGGCAGAATTGGCCACCACAGCGGTTCGGCGTGGAAGCCCAGGTCCTTGGGCAGGTCGGTGAAGATCCATCCCTGGAGCTTGCTGACCAGCGCGAGAAAGAAGTAGGCCGCCGCCGACACGGGCACGCCGATGATCGCGGCGAGCACCAGCAGCGCCACGTAGCTCTTGGACCGCAGCAGCGCAAGCGGATCGGACGGCATCGTCACCTGGGCAGCAGTCCCTTCTGCGCGGGTATAGCCACCCAATGGTGCGGCGGTCACGGCCGCGAACACCTCACCTGAGCGGGGTGATTGCCGCTACTTCAGGATGTTGACGGCGCGGGCGACCACCAGCAGCGCCACCAGGAGCGAGATCACATCCTCGGCCATGGTCATGAGCTTCGCCCAGGGCCTGATCGCCGAGACGTCCGTCGGGCTGAAGGCCATGGCGGTCGTGAACGACAGGTGCAGGTAGTCGATGAACTTGGGATACCAGTCAGCCCCGACGTACTGGGTGTTGCTCATCTCCGGGAAGACGAAAGCCGGCGGGCGGCCGGCCCCTCGGGCGCGGGCCGCCGCTCCGCCCCGGTCCAGGTCCCAGTACCACAGGCCAAAGGCGATCACGTTGGTGAGCCACACGGCGCCCCCGCTGGCCAGCAGGACGTTGGCATTGTTGGTGAACGTGGCGTGGGCGCCGATGATCGCCGCCACCAGGCGTACCACCGCCGTGGCGTTCACCAGGGAGATCACGCCGATGAGCGTCCCCGTCGCGATCCGCAGCCAGGTGGAGTCGCGGTCGATGCGGCCTGGGTCGCCGATGACGAGAACCGCGAGCAGCACGACGAGGATCAGTATGAGCGCCCAGCGAGCGTCTCCGGCCCTGAGCTGAGGCGGCAGGACCGCGCGGAGTGACCCGGCCGCCAGCACGGCCAGCGCCATCGGCCAGCGCGGCTCTGCCCTGGGTGATCGTCGCGGGCCGGGGCTGGCTGGTGCTGACGGGCCAGGGATCGTCACCGGTCATCCGACCAGCAGGTAGATGCTCTTGCCCGCCAGCCAGAAGCCCAGCAGCAAGGAAATCACGATGATCACCTGGTCCCGGTGCGTGTCCAGCCAGGTCCGCAGCGCCTTGAGCCGGGCATCGGCCGCGGTCGGCCTAAAGGCCGCGTACAGCTCCAGGTAGAGGAAGCTGGAGGTGGCCAGCACGCAGAAGAGCGTCAGCGTCAGATAGTCGCCCGCGTTGGAGAGCTTGGCCTGAGTGACCGTCGCGGCGCCGGCCGCAACCAGCGCCCAAGGCTGAAGGAAGGCGGCGAGCCCAGCGGCGGTCCATGGCGAGAGCCGGTCCAGCCGCACCATCCAGGCCGGTGGCTGGCGTGGGCTGCCCATCCGGCGCCATTGGCGCACGGCGAGCAGGATGAGCAGGATGCCCAGGGCCAGCTTGACGGCCAGCGCCGCGGTCGACGGCGCGGTGTTCGGCTGGGGCGGATTGCCCCCGGTCACCAAGACGACAGCGGCGATCACCACGACCAGGCACGCCAGCCAGCCGAGAATGAACGCCAGGCCCTTCCTGGTGCCCTTCTCGGCGCTGAGGATCAGGATGAAGGCAGTAAGCGGGAAGGGCTCGAGGGTGATCCCGAGCCCGATCAGGAGAAGGTCAAGTACCACGTGCACAACCCGCTAGCGGCGCCGTGGGCGGCTGTGCGTCTCACCGGCCGGGGGAGCCGGGGATCTCACAGGTCGCGCTCGGCGGTGATCCGTCCGGATGCGACGGCGTCGACGAGCGACTTGTGGTCGCGCTCGTTCTGATCGGCGTACGCGGCGGCGAATTGCGTGATGGCCTTGTCGAACACGTCCGAACCGCCCAGATAGCTGGCGATGGCGATCCGGTCTCCGGAGCGGGCGTGGGCCCGCGCCAGGGTCCACCCGCAGAGCTGGCCATACATCCGCAGGCCACGGGGCACCATGGTCCCTATCTCCACGGAGAATTTCCAGTCCCGCAGCTGGCGGACATAGAAGTCGCGTTGTTTCCCGTCCAGCCCGGCTTCGATCCGCTGCCAGCCCAGGAAGATGTCGCTGGCGGCTTGCATCAGCCGCTGGCCCGCGACGACTCGCTGGCCCTGGTTGGTGTACTTGCTGGCGCCGACGAAGCGGCTAAGCACCGACGCCTCGGCCTCCTTCACCTGCAGGAACAGCGGATCGGACTCGTCGCGGCCGAGCATCAAGACGATCCAGCAGCGGGTCCCGACGCTGCCGACGCCGACGACCTTGCGGGCCAGGTCGGCGAACTCGAACTGCTCGAGCAGGAACCGGCGGTCGGTCTCCAGCGTCCGCCGGTACTTGGCAATCAGGTCTTTGATCTGCGATTCGAAGGCGGTTCGATCCGTTCGCTTGGGCAGCAGCTCATCGATCGGCACGAGCAGCGGCGGGTCAGAGATGATCCGCGGCCGACCGTCCACGATACGGGTCAGCTTGGCCACTTCCTGCATACTGTCCCTGGTCCGCGCCTTGGCCAGGCCCTTGCTCACCACCTTGCGCTGCCGCGCACTCAGCTGGGACTCGAACTGCGCCTGCAACTGCTCCATGTCCGCGTGGGCGTACCAGACGTCGAGGTTGGTCATCCCGGCGAAGGTGCGCATCGCCTGCCGATAGCCGGCGACCGTGGCCGTGACGATCTCGCGGCGGTCCTTGCCGGGGAACCCGTTCTCGCGTGCCGCCACTTCCATGCTGGCCGCGAGCCGCTTGACGTCCCACTCCCACGGGCCGGGCAGCGTCTCGTCGAAGTCGTTGACGTCGAATACCAGATTCCGCTCGGCCGAGCCGAAGATGCCGAAGTTCGACAGGTGCGCGTCGCCGCACGCCTGTACCGCCAGCCCCGACACGGGAGTGGTGGCCAGATCGCTGGCCATCGGCAGGGCCGCCCCGCGGTAGTAGGTGAATGGGGAAACCATCATCCGGCCCCACCGGACCGGCACCAGCTCCGGCACCCGCGACTTCGCCTGCTCTGCCAGCAGGCCGATCGGGTCCGGCCGGTCCGGCGGCGGGTCGAACACCGCATGGCTGTCCCGCGGCACCTCAGCCCGCGCCTCCTTACCCCGGACTGCGCGCTCAGCCGGGGTCAGCCGCCCCAGCCCTGTGTCCAGTTGGTACCGCCGCGCCCGCCGGGACGAAGCCTCAGCCGTCAGTGCACTCATCATCGGCTCCTCTCCATACGCTGCCGGCGCACCGACCGGAGCGCCCACACCGAAGCGCTGCCGACCGCCCCTCCGCCACGGGCAGGCCCCCAGGCGGCCGGCAGCGCGCCGCGCACGCCACGATGCCGCGCCGGCCGGCTGCATGCCTCACCCGGCAGGGGTGACGCCGTGTAGCCGCGCCGGTGGCGAGGATGGGCCGAACCGGGAGGGCGGGCATGAAGTTCGAATCTGTCGACGCAGCTTGGGTGATCGACATTTTCCTCCTGCTCCTGATCGGCATTGGGCCCAAGATCGCGCTGGTGCCCTTTCTCGAGGTGACCGCCGGCATGCCGGCGGCCACCAAAGGCCGCATCGTGCGGAAGATGCTCACGACCGCGACAACTGTGGCTATTCTTTTGCTGGTCCTGGGTGGGCTCTTGACCAGGCTGCTGCATTTCTCCCCGGGTGCGCTGGGCGTGTCCAGCGGGATCATCCTGCTGATTATCGCAGTCTCGATGGTTCTCAGCCCACACGACCCGGACCTGGCCAGCGGTCCGGTCACGAGCAAGGACCCGATGCAGCAGGCGGTCTTTCCGCTGGCGATCCCGTATCTCCTCAATCCAGCGGGGATCGTCGTTCTGGTCACTGTCTCAGCGGAGGCTGGATCGTTCGGTGTCTACGGTGTCGTCGTCGGGGCCCTCGCGGTCGTTATCGCCCTTGATGTCGCCGTGTTCCGGTGGGCCAACCGGGTCAGCGAGCGGCTGAACGAGAGCCGGATGCTGGTGACCGAGAAGGTCTTCGGCTTCCTCCTCGCCGCCCTGGCCGTTCAGCTCGCCCTCGACGGGCTGTCCGACCTCGGAGTGATCCACCTGGCCCCTCATTAACGCCTGGCCCAGGGCCCATGTTGACGACATGACCACCCGTACGGGGTGATGCGTCTTCGGCCGCCGCACTGGGAGCGTCGGCCGAAGAGAACCAGCGATCGGGTGAAAGAGGCAAAGAGATGGCAATCGGGCCCGTGCAGCTTCTCGTGTTGGGGTTCAACCACCCCAACTTCCACGGGGAGATCATCGCCGAACTGGAGCGCCTGAAAGAAAGCGACACGGTGCGCGTGATCGACTCGCTCGCCGTCTACAAAGACGCGGAAGGCGAACTGGAAGTGGAACACCTCAGCAACCTCACCGAAGCCGAGGCGATCGAGATGGGCACCAAGATCGGCGCCTTGATCGGTCTCGGCATCGAGGGCGAGGAAGGGATGGAGGCAGGCGCGATCGCCGGAGCCGAGGAGGTAGCGGCCGACGGCGGCGTACACGTGTTCACCGAGGAGGAGGGCTGGGACATTTTGGAAGACATCCCGAACGACTCCGCGGCGGCCCTCATCTTGCTGGAGCACCACTGGGCGGTGCCGCTGCGCGACGCGATCGCCCGCGCCGGGGGCTTCCGCCTCAGTGACGGCTTCATCAGCCCGCTCGACCTGGTGGAGATCGGGCTGGTCTCGGCGGAGGAGGCGCAGGAACTGCACGACCTGGAAACGTCGGCCGCGGCAGACAAAGCGTAGCGTTGAGCCAATACGAGAACCTGGAGGCAGAGATGATCGGTGGTCGTAGAGTAGCTCGGCGCACGGGACGGCGTACCGCCCGGCGCGTTTCCCGCCGCAGGTAAAGGCCCAGGACGAACTCGGCCAGACAGGGCCACCCCGATGCCGACCGCCGCGGCGACTGGGAGGAACAGCGTGGCGGCGAAGGTGGTGACGACCGCGATCTGCGAGCCGCGCCCGGTGCGCATGATGCTAGTGAGTTCTCCCAGCTGGAGCGAGCCGATGGCCGCGAAGATGAGTATCGCGCCGAGCGTCGGCACCGCGATCTTCGCAACCAGCCCGGAGAATACAGCGAGGATCACCAGTAGCCACAAGCCGGACCAGATCACCGCCCACCGGGTCCGGGCGCCGACCGACACATTGAGCGCGGTCTGGCCGACTGAGCCGCCCACCGGTATGCCACGGAAAAAGCCCGAGGCCAGATTGCCCACCCCTTGGGCGATGATGTCCTGGTTCGGGTTTGGCCGGGCATCGCCGGGGTTCGGTGCGGCCTCGGCTACGCCGACGCCCTGGACCAGGACGATGGCCGCGATCGCCACGGCGCCGGTCACCAGGCTGAGGGAAAAAAGCCGGAAATCGGGCAGGTGCGGGAGCGGGATGCCGCGCGGGATGTCGCCCTTGTCGCCGACTCTGGCGACGCTCTCCGCGCCCACGAGAACAACCACGACTGTGGGGATCACCAGGGCAAATAGCGAGCTGAGTACAGCCAACCGAGTGCGTGCCAGCAGCGTCAGGATCGCCAGCGCGCCCAGCCCGGTGAGCAAAGAGGCCAGGTTAATCAGGCCGGGATGGCTGAGCACGTCGATGGCCTTGGCCAAGGGGAAAGCGCCCTGCGCCGGAGCGCCGGTCAGGTCGGCGATCTGGCCGCACACGATGTTGATCGCGATTCCAGTCAGGAAGCCGATCATCACTGAGTACGAGACGAACCGTGTATAACGGCCAAGACGGGCGATCCCGGCGGCTATCAGCACGACGCCGACCAGGATCACGAGCAGCGCGACCGCCGCCGGCCGCTGGGCCGGGGCCACGCCCTGCAGCGCCGAGCCCGCGGCCAGCGCGGCAGCAGACGTCGTCGTGATCACCATGAGCCGGGTATGCGAGCTGAGCCCCCCAGCGATCGGCCCGGCGAAGCCGGCATACAGCCCCTGCACCGGGTTGACACCGACCAGGACAGCCGCGGCCATCCCGTCGGGCACGCCGGCGATCGCGCGCGGCAGCCCGGCCACGATGTCCGCGCGCAGGTGAGATCGTTCCGGCCGGACCGAGCGCAGCCAGCGGCCGACGGGAGCCATAGACGAGCGAATTCCGTGCGCCACCCTTGCTCCCTCCGGCCGCACATGCCGGGATCGCCGGAGATTTACCGACAGATGCACCCAAATGATCTGCGGCGGTGGCCCGCGCGACCTCACCCACCCAGGGTGGTGCCACCCCGCGCGGGCGTCCTTAGCGTCGGTTTCGTCGCCTGCCTCCCGCCGATCTGAGGATGGGCCACGCTCGCCTGGATGCGGCGCCGCGAGTACGTATGACCGCCGCTGCCCGGGAGGGCTGAGGTCCGGAGGGACGCCGATGGCCGAGGGAGTGATGGGCCAGGGTCCGCTGCGGGCCGGCAGCCCGCTGCGGACCCCCCGGGCGGCCGCGGTGGCCGGGATCATCTTCTCCGTGCTCCTGATCTCGGCGTTTGTGCTGCTCAGAGTCTCCGTTCCGGCCGATCCCACCGTCCCGGGGACGTGGCTGACCGACCCGCGGCGTAGGACAGCGGTGGCGATCGCGTTGAACCTCGTCCCGTTCGCTGGAATCGCGTTCCTGTGGTTCATCGGGGTGCTCAGGGACCGGATCGGCGAGCGCGAGGATCGCTTCTTCGCGACCGTGTTCCTGGGCAGCGGCCTCCTGTTCGTCGCCATGATCTTCGTGGCCTCGGGGATCGGCGGTGCGCTCATCGCGGACGTGTCGTCAGGCCCCCCAGGTGCGGGCACTCTCGCGCTGGGCCGCAGTGTCACCTCGATCCTGCTGAACGTCTACGCGATGCGGATGGCGGCGGTGTTCACGCTCACCACGGTGACCATTGCCCGCCGCACCGAGATCGTGTCCCGATGGCTCACCGTGGCCGGGCTCGTAACTGCGCTCGTGCTCCTGGTCGGCGTCGGTATCTCACCCTGGGTGGAGTTGCTGTTCCCAGCGTGGGTCCTGGCCTTGAGCGTTGATATCCTCGCCGGCGGCTCGAGGGCCTCGCCGGGCCTCCCTCCTGGCGGGTGATGCCCCGCAGTTCTGCCCGCACCATCCTTAGGCGACGTCTTGGCTCAGATTTCTCTTCATGGCGGAAGGATCGGGCATGCGGCGCTTGGCTGGGGGCCTGCTCCTTGCGGCGATCGGCTTCGCGGCATGCTCCGTGACCGGATGCGGCGGCAGCGGCGCGGTCTCCGGCATCGCTCCCAGCCGGAGCAGCAGCTTCTCGCCCAGCGCAGGCGCCGGTATTGTGCCCAGCACACGCGCCAGCATCTCGCCGAGCGTCAGCATCGTGCCGAGCGCCAGCATCTCACCGAGCGTCAGCATCGTGCCGAGCGCCAGCGTCTCGCCGAGCGTCAGCATTGTGCCCAGCACGAGCGCCAGCGTCTCGCCCAGCGCCAGCGTCCCCGCGACGCCTACCGCCCAGCCATCGGCGACCCAGAGTGCCGCCGCACCTGCACCTGCGGCCCAGCCGAGCGGTTCACCTGCGTCCGCCAGCGGGTCCAGTTCGCCGCTCATCTGGCTGTGGGTCGTCCTGGGTGCCCTGGTCCTCATCGGCGTGATCATCTGGATGGCCAGCGCTGCCAGCCGCCGCTCCGCCGCTACGGCGGGCTGGCGGTCCAAGATCATAGACGCCTACGCGAAGGGCTCAGCTGTCTACGACGCGATGAGCGTCGCCGAGGGACCTGGCGGGCTGGCGGCCGAGGACGCCGGGGCTCGCTGGTCCGACATCCAGCGCCGGGCGGATGACCTGACGCAGACGCTGTATGCGATGCGCGAGGCCGCCCCGAATGAGGAAGACCGCGCTCGGGTCGCTGACGTGCTCGCCTCGCTCCAGGCGGTGCGTTCCGCAATGGACGCCGAGCGCGCTCCCGGAGGTGCCAGCCCGCGGCAGGCCGAGGTCGTCCGCAGCCGCCTGCGGGCGTTCGAGGCGGCCCTGCGCAGCCTCAGGGCGCCCGATGACCGCATGCCTTACTAGGGGCGTGGCCCTAACTCGATGCGCCGTGGCAGCGTTTCCATTTGCGGCCGCTGCCGCAGGGGCAGGGATCGTTACGCCCGCGCCGCGCGTCCTGCGCGGCATACGACCGCATCAGCTCAGACGGGGCCCGGTTGGCCCGTAGGAGCCCGGCCATCGTTTCCATCGGTTCCCGGACGTGGTGGAAGAACTCCTTGTAGCCGGGGCAGAGGTAATGCTGCCCAGGTTCCCCGTAGGGGGAGGTCGCGAACCGGTCCTTGGGGCAGCCCCCGTTGCAGGCGAAGCGGACGTCGCAGTCCAGGCAGAACCGGGTCAGGGTGTTGAACTTGTCCTGCCCGAACTTGCGCTGGGCGGGCGAGATGATCAGTTCCAGCATGTGCTTGTCTTTGACGTTGCCGAGCAGATAGCCGGGCTCGACGTAATGGTCGCAGGAGTACAGGTCGCCGGTGTGCTCGATGGCCAGCTGCGACCCGCACGTCTTGGCGTGCACGCACATCCCGCCCGGCTCGCCGTAGAAGTTGGCCAGCGCGGTGTCGAACATCTGCACGTACACGGTCCCGATGTCGCGGCGCACCCATTCCTCGAACACGTCGATAAGGAACCGCCCGTATTGCCGTGGCCCGACCGACCGATGGGTGACCAGGTTCCCCTCCTGGGTGTACAGAGGACGTCCCTTCACTCCGTCACCCCAGCCGGAGTCGGCGATGGGCAGCGTCTGCTCGGTGGCCCGCTCGATGATCGGTATGTACTGGATGAACGACGCGCCCAGCTCATCCCGCAGGAACGTGTAGACCTCGCGGCCGTGGTCGCCGTTGACCGCGTGGATGGTCGTCAGCACGTTCCAGTCGACCCCGTGCCGCTTGAGCACGTCCAGGCCGCGCATCACCCGGTCAAAGGTGGGCTTGCCGCCCTTGTCGACCCGATAGGCGTCGTGCATCTGGCGCGGGCCGTCGATCGAGATCCCGACCAGGAAATCATTGTCCTTCAGGAACGTCCCCCACTCGTCGTCCAGCAGGGTGCCGTTGGTCTGGATCGTATTGAGGACCCGCTGCCCCGGCTTCGCGTACGTGCGCTCCAGGTCGATGGACCGGCGGAAGAAATCAAGGCCCATCATCGTCGGCTCACCGCCCTGCCAGGCGACGATCACCTCCGGGGCCCGCGCGTGCGCCTCAAGCAGTTGGCGTAGGTAGGTTTCCTGCAGATCGGCGGCCATCCGGAACCGGCTGCCCGGGTACAGCATCTCCTTGGACAGGAAGAAGCAGTACTCGCAGTCCAGGTTGCAGATGGCACCCGTCGGCTTGGCCATCACATGGAAGGCCAGCGGAGCCCCCGCCATGGTGAGGACCGGGCCCGGGCTCCCGGCGGGGCTAGTCACCGGCTCCGCGCTGCCCGGGCTCCTGGCCATCGGCAAAGAACACCTCCCCGCCGCGATCCGTTTCCTTCCACTTCCGCGCCCGCGTGGCCTACTCCCGCGCTCGCGTGGCCTACTCCCGGGCCAGCATGGCCTGGGCCTCGCGTTCGAGATCGACATAGGGATCGCCGCTGACGTCAACCGCGACCCGCTTGATCGTGCCGCCAGTGAATGCGTGCGGGTGCTCGCCCGGGTAGTCGGGGGTCACCGGCTCGCCGCTGTCGCGGCCGACGCACAGGCCCTCGCCCGCGAGCGAGAACATCCCGGGCTGGGTCCTGATGCGGCCTTCGCCGACCTTCTTGTCCCCGTGGTACAGGGAGAGGATCCCGGTGGACACGTGCGGCGGGTTCTCTCCGTCTTTGTCGAACGATGCCGACAGGATCAGGTTCTCCCCGGTGGGAACGTCCTGGGTGCCGTCGATCTTCTGCTCCCCCATGCCGACGAAGTTGTTGACGTAATGCAGCCGGTTGTCCTTGACGTACAGGGCGTGCCCGCCGAACCGCGACCCGTGCGCGAACAGCACGCCCTGCGCGCCGGGGGCAGGGATGTCGACCAGGGCGCCGATCGTGAAGGACCGGTTGCGGACGTTCACCGCCTGCGCCTCCGGCACCTCCGCGGTATCGGGGAAGTACACGTACCGGGCGCGCGGACTCGACAGCTGCGGCCTGGGCGTCGTAATGATCTCCAGCGCGGACCGGTCGTCCAGCGGGAACGCTGCGTTGTCGCCGGCCTCGGCGAACCACAGGTTGACGAGTTCGCGCACCTTCTCCGGGTGCTCGGCGGCCAGGTCGTGCACCTCGGAGCGGTCGGTGTCGGTGTGGTACAGCTCCCAGGTGTCGTCGTTGAAGTTGCTCCAGCCGCTGAGCGTGGGATGGGTGGTGACGGCCTTCCAGCCGTCATGCCAGATCCCACGGGAGCCGAGCATCGAGAAGAACTGGGTCCTGCGGGCCGACGGCGCCGAAGCCATCTCGACGCTGTAGCGCATGCTCACGCCGTCGAACCGGCTCTGCACGTGGCCCTTGATGGTGGCGGGGGGCTCGACGCCCAGGGTGTCCAGGATCGTCGGCACGATGTCGATCGCGTGGTGGTACTGGTGACGAATCTTGCCCTTCCCCGCCGTGGCTGATGGCCAGGAGATGATGCACGGGTCGGCGGTGCCGCCGTTGAACTCGTACCGCTTCCACATCTTGAACGGCGTGTTGAAGGCCATCGCCCACCCGTTCGGGTAGTGATTGTAGGTCTTCGTCCCGCCCAGCTCGTCGAGCATCGCCAGGTTCGCCTGCATGTTGTCGGGGATGCCGTTCGCGAACAACATCTCGTTGATCGAGCCGTCGGGGCCGCCCTCACCCGAGGCGCCGTTGTCCGACACCAAGATCACCAACGTATTCTCGCGCTGCCCGGATTCTTCCAGGTAGTCGAGCAGCCGGCCGATGTGGTGGTCGGCGTGGGCCAGGAATCCCGCGTAGACCTCGGCCATCCGCGCGAAGAGCCGCTTCTCGTCGGCGGACAGCGAATCCCACGGCCTGGTGACGTCCAGCGGCGGGAATGGCTGGCCCTTGGGCCCCTTGCGGGTCTCAGGGGTGCCGATCGGGTTGATCGGCGGCAGCTCGGTATCGGCCGGGACGATGCCCATCTCCTTCTGCCGGGCCAGCGTCTGCTCCCGGATCGCCTCATACCCCATGTCGAAGTGGCCCTTGAACTTGTCGGCCCATTCCTTCGAGACATGGTGCGGCGCGTGGGCGGCGCCGGGCGCGTAGTACAGGAAGAACGGCTTGTCGGGCGCGACCGTCTTGGCGTCCGTGATGAACTCGATCGCCTTGTCGGTCAGGTCGTCGGTGAGGTGGTAGCCCTCCTGCGGCGACTTCGGCTGGTCGACCGGGTGGTTGTCGTAGACGAGATCCGGGTACCACTGGTTGGTCTCGGCGCCGAGGAACCCGTACCAGCGTTCGAACCCGCGCCCCGACGGCCAGTTCCGCCGCGTCGAGGCGACGTTCATCTCCACGGTCGGGCACAGGTGCCACTTGCCGACCATGTAGGTGTTCCAGCCCTGCTCGCCGAGGATTTCCGACAGCATGCCGTTCTCTGGCGGAATGGTCCCGCTCGCGTTCGGGAATCCGACCGCGGCCTCGGTAATGCACGCCATCGAGTTGCGGGTGTGGTTGCGCCCGGTCAGCAGGCACGAGCGGGTCGGCGAGCACAGCGCCGTGGTATGCCACTGCGTGTAACGCACACCGTCGGCCGCGATCCGGTTGATGTTCGGCGTCTCGATCGGCCCGCCGTAGCAGCTCATCGCCGAGAAGCCCACGTCGTCGAGCACGATGTAGACGACGCTGGGCGCGCCCTCAGGCGCCTTGGGCGGCTCGAACGGCGTCCAGTCGGGAACCGAGTCCCTGATGTCGACGTTGATCGTTCCCTTGAACGGCTCGCTCACCCTGCAATTCCTTCCATCATCACTGACGGCTGACGCCAGCTCCCACGGGACTGCTCCCGCGCCGTCGCGGGCAGCAGGTGCTCACTAGCCGAGCAGCTTGGCCTTGGCGGCGGTGAACTCGTTGTCGGTCAGCGCGCCTTGCTGATGCAAGGTAGTGAGCTGGTTCAGCTGATCGAGCAGCGACGGCCCGGCCGCCGCGGGCGGAGCCGCGGGCGGTGCCTGCTGCTCGGGCGGTGCTTGCTGCTGCTCAAGGTCGTCGATGCGCTGGTTCTGCTCGTCCTCCGCCTGTGTCTGCTGCGCCTGCCGTCCCGCAACTCTCTTGCCCGCGACGTACGCGCCGCCTCCCACCACCGCCGCGCGCATCAAGGGGCGTCGTCGTCTCAACATGTCTACCTCCTGTTGTTAGCCGTACCGTCCATGCCCGGTCTACTGCTCTGGCGGCAGGGACAGGCCGAGGGCAATCATGAGCTCCGGTGCTGCCGCCACCACCTTGGGCCCGCCGACCTGCGGCGCGATGGCGTAGAGCACGCCCAACAGGTCGGCCGGCGTGGCACCGGCATCCAGTGCGTTGGCCACCTGCCAGAGATACGAGGCGGGAGGCGCGTCGAGTGCTATGAGGACAGCGATCTTGACCAGGGCGAAGCTACGAGGGTCCAGGCCGCTCTTCACCCGCCACTCCTCGCGCAGCTCCAGGCCTTCCAGCAAGAGCTCTGGGTCGCCTAGGGCCAGGCCGGCCAGCGTTTCCCTGGTGGCGTCGTCGACGTCGGCCTTGGCGGGCACGTTCATGATCGGATTCCTTCCGTCGCTCCGCAGGGTGGTCCGCACATGGGTGGTCCGCACACGGCCCACCCGAGTCGACTGTCGCGACTCCCCGGATGATGCGCGTCACCCGCTGCGGATGGTTCGTTCAGCTTCTTTCGGTGCTGGATGCCGGGTGCTGGCCGCCTGGAACCGCCCGCGGCACGCGGGCCTGGCGGGCGAGGAACCGGATCCGGGCCGCTCGGGCGTCCCAGGCGTAGACGACCGCCGTGCCCGCGATGAGATCGTGCAGCGCCCGGTGTTCCCGCTGCAGGAGGATCCCGGCGAACCCGAGGCCGAAGAGCAGGAAGCTGAGCGGCAGTGCGAGCGTGCGTATCACGGCCCGTCGCGGGTCGAGGTCGGCGCCATCGGCCCGGACGACCTCTATCCCGAGGATGGCCATGCCGAAGGTCTTGCCGCCCGCCGCCCACGAGTACGCGAAATACAGGAATTCCCACGCGGCGTACGCGACCGCGACGATGATGCTCCCCTTGTTCCAGGCCACGTGGCGTCCGGTCAGGAGATTCACGACGTAGGTGATGGCCGCGAGAGCGAGCGTGAACAGGCCGGAGCTGACGGCCAGGTCGATGGCGTACGCCGCCAGCCGGGACACGGCTCCGGCGTACTGTCCCTGCAAGCTCGCCCAGGCGGCTGGCGGCGTCGGGGTGGTCATGAGTCCGCCGGTGTGGGCATCAGGGCAGCGGGCGCCGGCGGCCGGGGTGCGCCGCGGCGCAGCAGCCGCCACACCCAGCGGTCGATGAACCGGTCGAGCCCGACAGCCTGGCTGCGCACCGCATCGAGCGCTTCGCTCGCCACCCCGCCTGATGACCGGGCGATGACGGCACCCAGATCCGTCTGCTCCACCAGCATCCCCACGTCGACCCGCCCGACCAGCGCGTTCACATCGATGCGATCGAGCAGGGCTCCCACGTCAACGCGGCTCAGGATCTCGTCAATGTCCACCCGGTCGATCACGCTGGCGATGTCCACCCGGTCGATCAGACTGGCTACGTCCACCCGCTCGACCAGCGCGGGCACATCCACCTTTTTCAGGACTTCGTTCAGGTCGACCTGGTCGAGCACGGCGTTCAGGTCGACTCGCCGCACCAGGGCGTTCACATCCAGCGCCTGAACCACAAGATCGATCACTCGCTCGGCGACGCGCTGGGCGAGCGCCTCGGCTGGGTCGGCCATTCGCTTGCCTACCGAGCGCAGCCGGTCACGCGGGTCCACGGTACTTAGTATCGCCACTCTGGTATCCCGGGAATCATCCCGCGCGGGTGATGCCGGATGCCCGGGTTGATCCTGGGCCGGTCCCTGCGTCATCTCGCGGCCACGAGCCCGTAGATGCCATTGACGACCATGATCCCTCCAGCTACGACCAGCACCGCCAGGAGCAGGCGGCTCGCGTGCGCGCGCAACCAGCCGTTGAAGGCGGCGAGACGGCGTTCGGTCGCCCTGGGAGCGACCAGATGGAAGACGATGGGCAGCCAGACCAGCAGGACATTGATGAGGACAACGACCACCACCGCCAGCACGGTGAGATCGAGGCTGGCCTGTGCCGTCGCGATCACCTGCAGCGCGGCGAGGAATGTGACGCCCGGGGCGAACACGAGGAGGCCGACGACGAACGCGCTCCGCGGCGCCGGGTTGGCGATCATCCTGGACACGATGCCCTGGTGCGTTTTCGTGGGATCGGGCGGCCGCGGCTTGCGGACCGCGACAACGGCGCCCGCCACCAGCAGCACGATGCCCAGGCCGAGCCGCAGGCCGTAGCGGGGCGCGCGATGGGCGGGAAGACTCAGGCCGGAGCTGCGCAGGGCCACCAGAATGATCACTCCCATGACCAGGCTCATGGCCACCGCGCCGACCAGATAGAACAGGCCGATCAGCCGGGGCCTCGCGGAGCCGAGATAGACGGCGGCGACCAGCAGCGCTGTTGGAGACAACGCTGCCAGCAGCGCCAGCCCGGCCGCCTGCGCGATCACTGGACCATGTCTACCGGCGAGTCGAGCGCTGGGCCGCCTGCAGCGGGCGGCCAGCCGCACGTGTCACGGATGATCTGCTATCGCCTGCCGGGCGGGTGGCCTGCCGATCAGTTCGATCAGCCCGAGAACCACCAGCAGCAGAACGGCGATCAGGATGACGACGAGGCCTGTGGGCCGGCCCCAGAACACGAAGAGCAGGGCGGCGAGAGATACCGCACCGATCCGGAGCCCCTTGCGGTGGGCGTAGGTCCACCGGCCCACCGGCCCGGTGGTCACGCCCGCGCCCTCGCCGCTACGCCGGACCCAGCCCAGGGCCGACGCGAAGGCCGCACGGGTCCGGACCGCTGTCGCCGATGGCCCGGTGAAGAACGCGGCCGCGGCGACCACCAAGCCCAGAACCAGAAGCGTACGCAGCCCTTCCTTGATGAAGCGGACGAACGTATCGAATATGGCGGCGGCGGCGTCGCTGGGCAAAACGCTGTTGGGAACGCTGTTCAGGTAGATGCCCCGGAAGATGGCCAGGCCCGCGCCGAGGACGAACATGGACGCGGCGAAGCCGAGCCCGGCTCCGATCAGGGCGCGCCGGTGACCCCGCGCGACATACACTCCGGCGCCTATCAGCAGCAGCGCCAGGATCGGCAGAACGATCTTGAGATCGTTGATCAGCCGGTATCCGGTCTGCGCCTTCACCAGCTCCTTGGCCGAAAACAGCGCCAGCGTCGGGTTGATCGGCGGGAGGCTGTTCACCAGCGTGAACCCGCGCGCGACCAGGTCCTGCTTGACGATATTGATGAACGGGCCAAGGTTGATGGTGACCTGCCCGTTGGTGATGGTCACCGCGCCGCCGCCCTGGCCGGAGAGCGCCTTCACAATCTCTTGGTGAGCAACGGTGTTGACCTGGATCCAGGCATTGGCAAACCGCGGGCTTGTGACGATCTTGTGCACCTGGGTGTGGATGAACCCGGCGACCGAGCTGGAGATGGACGGGCCGAATGACTTGAGCAGGGTGCCGACGCGGGACAGGCCCTTGCTCGTGAGGAGGGCGGCGGCCTGGTCTACGTAGGACGTCACGTTGACGTGGCTGGTGATCTGGTTCGTGATCTTGTCGGTCAGGGCATTCTGGATGGCCGGATCGTGGATGAGCGGCTCGATGTTGGCTATGTAGCGGCTGGTGTCGGAAACCTGATTGGCGCTCCAGACACCCAGCACCGACAGCGGGGCGAGCAGGCAGCCAATCACGATGAGCACCGTGGCGACCGGAAGCCGCCAGCCGATCCGGCGCCGGCGACCCGGGCCAGCCTGCTGGCTGCTCAGTTCGGCCACCTGAGCACGGAGGCGTTGCAGTTCATCCTCCTCGGCCTGGTTGAGCTTCGGGTCCTCGGTAGCCGGCCCCGGCTCGCCGCCGGTGTCTGACAAGGTCACCTCCGCTTATCCGCAGGGCCGCGTCCCTCTGGCTGCCGCGGTGGTCGTTTCGCTGGATTGCTCAGTGCGCGTCCACCTAGCGTCTCCGGCCTCCCCAGGACGTGCCTCACCCCGCTTGGGTGGTTCCCTGCTGGCGGCGCTTATCACCCCCCGGAGGTGACGTCATGCAGCCTCGGAGCGCCCAGAATTTCTAGTGGATCGGTGACCGCGGTGGTGTTCAGCCGCGGCGAAGTCGACCACTACGGAGGCTGCTGGGCGTGGTCATACGGACCAGGTTCGGTCCGAGGCGTGCCGGTGATAGCGGCCGACGCGGGGACGTGAGACGAAATGACGATCAACGGTGGATTTGCGCGGCCCGCCCACGGAGGGCTGAGCGCCGTGATCCCGCGCGGCCCCGGTGAGCCATCGCGGCAGGCACTGGCGGCGAGCCGCCGACGGAACATGATCATGCTCGCGATCGGGCTGGCGGCGGCGGCACGTGTGGCGCGAAACAGCAGCAGCGGGAGGCGTGTGATCATGGTCGTGATCGGGCTGGTTGCGGCGACGGCTCTGGGCCGGGAGGGCCTGGGTGGCCTGGCTGACTGGTACAAACGGCAAGGCCAAAGGAATTAGTGGCGGTCGGCTTGACCTGGTCTGCACCGCCTTGATCACCCAAGACCTAGCAGGGTCAGGTACGCGCCCACCTCGTCAGGAGTACACGCCAGGCTCGCCGGACCCACCATCGCGAGGTCGCCGGAGGCCTGCAACCGGTCCAGCCGCAGCGCCGGCGGACGCCGTCCGGAGAAGAACAGGCACAGCGTGCGGGGAGCGTGCCGGATCAGCACGTCAAGGCCCGCGAGCACGGCCTCATCGGTGAGTGTGTGAGCGTTGTCGAGCACCAGGACCACGGGCGCGGACAGCAGCCGCGCCACCTCAGCCAGGCGGAGCGGGAAATCGTCCGCGGAGGCGTCCTCCAGCGACCGTACGTCGCCAGGCGGCACCGCCCGAGCCCGGGCCAGGGCCGCGCAGAGGTCGGCCCAGAACCATGCCTTGTCCTCACCCGTCTTCAAGGTGAGCCAGACGACCCGGCGGTACTCGGGCTGTGCCGCCGCCCAGAACGCGCAGGCAACCGTCTTCCCGGCGCCTGCGGGCCCGCACACCAGCGCGACCTGGCGGCGGGCGGCCCGGTCAAGCAGGTCGGTGAGCCGCTGACGGTGCATGAGAGGGAAGCCGAACGGCTGCTCGCCGGGAAACTGTGGCCAGCGGTGCCCCAGTGCCATTCCCGGAGGGGCTCCGCTCCCGGGGGAGACAGGCGGCGGCGGTCGATGACCGGTGACCCGGACGATGCTCAGGCGATGTGGCCGAGTATCGAGCAGGGTCACTGTCCGGGGCCTCTGATCTGCCCGCAAGACGCTGGCTAGACGCTGCCGGTTCCGCCGCCGCACGTGCTCATCAGGTCGGCCATGGCGTCCTCCTTGTGCCGGTGATCAACGTGCCGGTGATCAATCCGGCCAAGTCCACAGGACGTACGCCCGTCACGCGCCACCCCCAGCGGGTGACGCCGAATGCCGGGCCTCGGCTGGCCGACCCGTGGAGGAATGAGGCTGGGATGGCTGAGTTTACGTTCTGGCGCGTTTTGGTTTCTTGACCTTTGGCGGCAGCAACCTGACCTGGGACAGGGCCCTGTCCACCCAGTGGGCGGCGAGGTCCGGCGCCGCGCGCCAGTCCGCGGGCAGGCTCGTGTACCCCCCCATCGGGCGTTCGGCGGGGCCGAAGGGCCCCGACCCGTTTATGGCCGCCAGTTCCTCGCGGGCGGCGTCGTCGAGCCGGACGCCCACGGCCGACCCGAAGAGCCCGGCGAACATGTTCCCACCCACGAACGCGCCGAGGTTGCCGAACATCGGCTTGATCTCGACCGCCGGGTCGTCCGGGATCAGGGACTGGAAGAACTGCTTGTCTTCCGCGCTGGGCTTGGGGATCTCCATGGGCGTCCGCTCCTGCCCGGGTTAGGCGGCCTGCGGCGCGGGCCGGAGGATGCTGAACGTGGCCCCCTGCGGGTCACGTATCACTGCCATGCGGCCGACCGGGATGTCGAACGGCTCAACCAGGATCGAGCCGCCCAGCTCGGTGGCCTTCGCCACGGCGGCGTCGGCGTCCGCGACGGCGAAGTACACGTGCCAGTGGTTCGGCGTGCCCGGCATTTGCGGCGGGGTGCTGCCACCGACCTGCTGGCCCGCGGCCTCGAACATGGTGTACTCGCCCTCGCCCATGTCCATCACCGAGGTGGTCAGGCCGAGCACCTGCTCGTAGAACGCAACGGCCGACGGGTCGGTGGTGATCAGCTCGTTCCAGGTGACAGTTCCCGGCTCATTCACCAGCGAGGCGCCGATGTGCTGACCGGCCTGCCAGAACGCTACGGCCGCGCCACTCGGGTCCAGGACGAAGGCCATCCGCCCGGCGTTGGGAATGTCGAAGGGCGCCATCGCGACCTGGCCGCCGGCCGCTTCCACTTTGCTGACCGCGTCATCGACCGAGTCCACGGCGAGGTAGGTGTTCCACATCGGCGGGGCGCCGGCGGCGGCCAGTTCCGGTGATTGCGGGGCGATCGCGGCGACGTTCTCCTCACCGAGCTTGGCCATGGAGTACACCGCGCCTTCCGGCATCGGCTGGTCGTCGTAGGTCCAGCCGAACAGGCCGGCGTAGAAGCCCTTCGCGGCGGCCTGGTCGGTGGTCTGCAGGTCCACCCAGTTCGGTGTCCCCTGGACATAAGAAGTGCGTGTCGGCATGACTTTCCCCTCTATGCGATGTGATGCGGTCTATGTGGCTATACGGGGTGATGCATCGGTATGCGGTGATGCATCGCTATGCGGCGCGGCCGGTGAAGGCGATCAGGCGGTCCAGGACGTGGACGTCAGGGCCCGCCTCGACGGGGTCGGCGAAGCTGCCGCCGCCCCGGACTTCTGGGGTGATGACCGTCCGCGCCACGTCGAGAACATGCCCGGTGAGTTCGTCGGACACACTGATCTGCTGGCCGGTGGCCTGGGCGTAGTCCCACGCGTGGACCAGGAATTCGATCGAGAGAATACCGAGGGGGAGCGTGGCGGGCACCTCGTTCGGCCCAAGCTTGACGGTGCCGTCGAAGCCGCGGCCGTTCCATGCTTCCAGGGCAGGCTGGGCCGCCGCCGCGACTCGGTCCTCCAGGGTGGTTCCTGTGGCCTGGGGGAACTCGGCACCCGCCGCGCCGCCCAGGCTGGTGACCGATCCGATCAGGTGATCGGTCAGCTGGGTGATATCGAACTCGGGGCAGATCGTGGCGTGGTGGTAGTCGGCCTCCGCGATCCCCCGGAGGGCGAGCTGGCAGACCGCCAGGGCCGCCTCGGCGGCCTTGATGGGGTCGAGTTCCTGCGGCGCGGCGGCCCACTCGTCGGCCCCGGCATCACCGTTGGTGCCCGCCTCGACGAGCCGGCCGAGGTAGTGGGACCAGCCGTCGGCGTGGCTGGCGGCCTGCTCGTCGGTCAATCCCTCGTGAACCAGCCGGACAAGCGTCCCGCCCGCCGCGGGCTCCAGGGTGATGGTCACGGTGGACGCGCCCGGCGGCAGGTCGGCCGCGCCTTCCCAGCCCCAGGTGAAGACCACCCGCCGGCCCGGCTCCACCTCGGTGAACCGGCCGCGAGCCGCGTGGCCCGGGATGATGGTCCACCGGTATTCACCGCCCGCCCGCAGATCGACCCGCGCGGTGATGGCCTGCCAGCGGCGCAGCCGGTCAGGCTCGGTGATCAAGGCGAAGGTCTCGTCGGCGCTGAGCGGCACGATAACGGACTTCTCGTAAGGCATCACTGGACTCCTTCGGCACCGGATGCATGGGTGATGTGGAGCGCATCGCGAACCAGCTGGTCAAGCTCGTGCGTCCAGAACGAATCGAGTTCGGCACGCAGGGCCGCCATCCCCTCGGGCTTCAGGCGGTAGCGCTGGAACCTTCCTTCGCGTCTGCTCTCGACCAGCCCGGCCCCGGCGAGCACGCCAAGATGTTGCGAGATCGCCGACCGGCTCACCGTGAAGTGGCTGGCCAGGACGGTCACCGTCTGTTCGCCATACCCCAGCAGCTGCAACAGGCGGCGACGATTCGGTTCGGCTACCGCAGCCACCAGGTCAAGCATGTCGACACGTTAGTCGTCACTAACGTGTTGGGCAAGCCGGCTCGGATGGCCGTCTCTGGCCCGCCTTGGCGTCGCGCTAGCGGCGCCTTAGCGGTAGTCGGGGTTGTCGAAGTCGAACCGGCAGCCGGCATCCCACTCGGAGCGCTGGTTTCCGTAGGCCGGGATTCCGCCGGCGTCTTTGAGGATGCGGGCCAGGTGCAGCAGGTTCCAGGTCATGAACGTGGTGTTGCGGTTGGTGAAGTCGTTGTCCGGCCCGCCGGACCCGGGGTCGAGGTAGGACGGCCCTGGCCCGGCTTCCCCGATCCAGCCGGCGTCGGCCTGCGGCGGGATCGTGTAGCCGAGGTGCTGGAGGCTGTAGAGGATGTTCATCGCGCAGTGCTTGACGCCGTCTTCGTTGCCCGTGATCAGGCAGCCGCCGACCCGGCCGTAGTAGGCGTACTGGCCGGCGTCGTTGAGCAGGTGCGAGCACGCGTAGAGCCGCTCGATCACCTGTTTCATCACGGAACTGTTGTCGCCGAGCCAGATCGGACCCGCGAGCACCAGGATGTCGGCGGCGAGCACCTGCTGATAGATGCCCGGCCAGTCATCAGCCGGCCAGCCGTGCTCGGTCATATCCGGCCAGACGCCGGTGGCGATGTCGTGGTCGACCGCCCGCAGCGTGTCGACGGTGACGCCGTTGTTTTCCATGATCGCGCGGCTGCGGTCGATGAGCCCCTGCGTGTGGCTGCGCTCGGGGGACCGCTTGAGGGTGCAGTTGATTACTAGCGCGCGCAGGTCGTCGAACCGCCACGGCAGGCTGGTGCTGGGATCTGTCATCGGGCCAGGATGTCACCTCGTCGGGGATGCCAGAATGGAAGCCGGCAGCCAGCTCACCTGCTCTCCGGGAGCGTCCCGACGTGGAAATCAAGGAACTCGGCCATCTGGTCCTGTTATGTCCGCAACCTCGAGCGTTCCGCGTCGTTCTACCGTGACGTGGGGTCGACTGGCGTAGCGACCCGTCGCTGGTGGCAGCCCCCATCCGGCCGCTCAAACTCTGAATCGCCGCCGCGTGCCGGTGACCGACGTGCCCAGTGATGACGTGAACGAGGTACGGATGCCGTTGGTGCCCCTGGCGCCCGGCGGGCCGGTGGTCTCGCGGATCGGCCTGGGCCTCGCGGCGCTCGGCCGCCCCGCGTACATCACCAGCGGCCGGCAGGACGACCTGCCGGACCGCAGCGTGGCCGGCCTGCGGGCCCGCACGTTCTCGATGCTGGACGCCGCCTACGACTCCGGGATCAGGTATTTCGACGCGGCCCGGTCCTATGGCCGGGCTGAGGAGTTCCTCGGCGGCTGGCTGGCCGGCCGGGATCACGCCGACGCGGTGTGCGGGTCCAAGTGGGGGTACCGCTACACCGGCGGCTGGCGGCTGGATGCCGATCGGCAGGAAGTCAAAGAGCATTCGCTGGCCATGTTCACGACCCAGCTCGTACAGACCAGGGCCGCGCTCGGCGGCCGGCTGGCGCTGTATCAGGTGCACTCGCTGACGGCTGATTCCGGGCTGCTCGACGACCGCGCGCTGCTGGCCGCGCTCGGCCGGCTGCGCGCCGAGGGCGTGCTCATCGGCCTGACGACCAGCGGGCCTGGCCAGGGGGACGTCCTCAGGCGGGCGCTGCAGGCCACCGTCGACGGGCAGCCGCTGTTCGCCGCTGCGCAGGTGACCTGGAATCTCCTTGAGCCGTCGGTCGCTCCCGCCGCGGCGGAGGCCGCCGCCGCCGGATGGACGATCCTGATCAAAGAGGCCCTCGCCAACGGGCGGCTGGCTCCCGGCGGCGCGGCCGCGCCGCCGGCCCCGGTGGCCGCACTCGCGGGCGCCCGGAACGTCACGGCGGACGCCACCGCGATCGCCGCCGCGCTCGCCAACCCGTGGGCCAGCGTCGTGCTGTCCGGGGCGGTCACCCCCCGGCAGCTCCAGGCCAATCTTGCCGCGCTGGCCGTCGGCGACCTCCCGGACCTGGACCTCGCCGAGCCGGCCGGCGCCTACTGGGCCAGCCGGGCCGCCCGGCCCTGGCACTGACCGGTCCGGTCCTCAGCACTCAGCATCTGCCCGGCCCTTAGCACGGTGAATGTGCCATTGCATGGGCGGCAACCCCGGCAACGCCACATTCACCGGATCTCACTCGGCGACTGCGCGGAGGTTTCGGCCCGGTGCCCGGCGTGTCCTCTCAGCCTCCGATCAGCCTCCGACCCGGGTGGCCTCGGCCAGGATGTCTATCATGGTGTTGACTGCCTTTTCTGCGTCCGGGCCGGCGGCGCGCACGGTGACCTGCTGCCCGCTGGTCGCGCCGAGCCCCATGACGGCGAGCACGCTCCTGGCGTCGGCCCGGCTCGCGCCCACGGTCAGCTCGACGGCGGATTCGAAGGTCGCGGCCGCCACGGCGAGCGACCCGGCGGGCCGGGCATGGAGGTCGCCAGCCAGAGTGACCGTGACCGTGACCTCACAGCTTTCTGGCATGACGTGCCTCCTCGGCCGCGCTCAGCACCGCCTTGACGTCCCCGCCGGCGGCGGCGGTGACGGTGGCCGCGACCGCGCCCTCCACGAACGGGGCATCCGCGACTGCGATCGGCTCGGGGAGATCCTCGGATTCGGCGAGCAGCGCGCGGACCGTGAGCACCGAGCTGCCCAGGTCGGGCAGGATCACCACGCCGGCCCCGGCATCGGCGAGCGCGAGCGCGCGCTGGACCTTGGCGATGCTGGTCCCAATGCGGCCGTCGTCCGTGCCGCCGGCGGTGGCGATGGCCACAGTTCCACCACCGATCTGCCCGGCGAGCTCGGCGGTTCCCTCGGCCAGCGCGGCGCTGTGCGAGACGAGGACGATCCCTACCTTCGCTTCGTCACTCATGCTCTATCCTGAATAGTGTTCGACGATACCGAAAGGAACCCATGATCCAGTCTGTGGAGCGCGCGGCCGCGATTCTCGGTGCCCTCGGCTCCGGAACGCCGCGCCTGGGCGTGACTGAGATTGCCGAGCGGGTCGGGCTGGCCAAGCCGACCGTCCATGGGCTGCTGCGCACGCTGGAGAAGCACGATCTCGTGGCCCAGGATCCGGACACCGGCAAATACAGCCTGGGCCCGGGTGTCCTCCAGCTCGGCAACGCTTACCTGGACGGCTCCGAGCTGCGCGCGCGATCGCTGCTGTGGGCGGGGGCGCTGGCCCAGCGCGCGAACGAGGCGGTCTGGGTTGCGACCCTGTCCGGCTCGCGGGTGATCGTGCTGCATCACGTGTTCCGGCCCGACAACACGGTGCAGATCCTTGAGGTGGGAGCCGCCATCCCGTGGCATGCCTGCGCGCTCGGGCACGCGATCGTGGCGAACCTGCCCGCGGCGGCGGGCGCGCGCGCGATGGCCGGCGACCTTGCCCCGCTGACCGGCCGGACCAAGACGACGAGGGCGGCGCTGGGCCGGGCGCTGGCCCAGGTCCGCAGGCAGGGCTACGCGGTAGAGGACCAGGAGGCCACGGTGGGTGATGCCGGGGTGGCGGCGCCCATCGTGAACCGGGAGGGCGGCGTCGCCGGGTCGATCGGAGTGGTCGGGCCGGCTGAGCGGCTGCTGGAGCCGAAGGCACGGGAGGAACTCGCGCGCGCCGTCGTCGAGTCCGCCCGCTCCGTGTCGAGGGATCTTGGCGCGGGCCGCGGCGGCACTGTGCTGACCGCGCTCAGCTGAGGTCATAGCGGCGGCACCAGCTTCCAGACCTCGTCTGCGGTTGAGGCCCGCAGCGCCGTGGCGGCCAGCGCCGCACACGCGGCCGTGTCCAGCTCCGCTACCCAGGACCGGACCCGCTGGACGCGCGCGGCCGGGACGCTGACGGTGTCCACGCCGAGGCCGACCAGCAGCGGCAGCACCAGCGGGTCGGCGGCCGAGTCGCCGCACACCGAGACCGGGATGCCGGCCCGCCGCCCCGCGTCGGCGACGCATGAGATCAGGGCGAGCACCCGCGGGTGCGCTGCGAGGGCTGGCGTCGCCGCCGGATCACGCCGGCCGAGCCCCAGCACCTGACCGGTCAAGTCGTTGGTCCCGACCGAGAAAAAGTCGACCGCAGTCGCGAATGTCCCGGCCGCGGCGGCCGTGGCCTGCAGCTCCACCATGATCCCGAGTCGCGGCAGGTCCGTGCCGAGCTCCTCGGCGGCCCGCGTGAGGACGTCACGCACCCGGCGCACCTCATCGAGCGAGCTGACCATGGGAATCAGGATCGAGAGCCTGGTGTGGCCGCCGGTCTCCAGCAGGGCCTGCAGCTGATCGGGCAGGGCGGTGCGGTGCGCGAGCAGTGCGGCCAGGCCAGCCGCCGCACCGGAGGCGGCGCCGACGGCGGTGTCGACGGCGGTGCCGCCGGCCGACGCGGCGGCCGCGGGCCCAGCGCCCCCGGACGTGGCCTCGATGGAGATGGCGCCGCCGGGCCGCCGTCCGCCGCCGAGGAACGGCGGGATCTTGTCCCCGGAAAAATCGAGCAGCCGGACCGTGGCCGGTTTGCCCGCCAGCAGGTCAAGTATCGGCGCCAGCTGTGCCCGGTGCTCGGCCAGCGTCGGCCAGGCCAGCGCGCCGGTGTAGGGGATCTCGGTGCGGAGCAGGCCGACACCCTCGGCGCCGGCGGCCAGCCCCCGCCGGGTCTCGGCCGCCGAGGCGACGTTGCACAGGACGGTGATCTCGCGCCCATCGGCCGTGCGGGCCGGTCCGAAAGCCTGAGCCTGCCGCTGGCCCGCGCCGTTTCCGGACGCGGCGGCGAGTTCCGCCACGGCCGGACCGACGATCAGCTCCGCGGCGTCAGCGTCGAGGATGGCCTGCTGGCCGGCAGGTACCGCGAGGACCGCCGCATCGACGCCAGTTACCATCGGTATGCCGAGGCCGCGCGCGATGATCGCCGCGTGGGAACTCGCGCCGCCGCCCACCGACACCGCGCCGACGAGCCCCGCCTCGGCGAACTCGACCAGCTCGGCCGGGCTCACCTCGCGGCGCACCAGGATGAAGTCCCCGGCCGGCCGCGGCGCCGCGCCGGCGCTGCTGAGGTGATCAAGGACCGCGTCCGCGACCTGGCGGACATCGCCGGCCCGCTCGGCCAGCTCAGGGGCGGGCAGGGCCTCGATCACCGCGGCCTGCGCCTCCACGGCCTGCCGGACCGCCGCGGCGGCGTCGCTGCCGCCGCGGACCGCCGCCGCGGCGGGGCCGGCGAGGGCCGGGTCGGCCGCGATCAGCGCGCCGATGTCGATGATGGCCGCTTCCTCGGTGCGGCCGGCCCTGCGCAGCCGCCCGGCGAGTGCGGACCGGGCCGCCGCCACCGCGGCGAACGCGCCGGCGACCTCGTCGGGTGTGGCGCTGGCCGCCGGGTCCACATCCGCGATATGCAGCCTGCCGGTGGCCATGCCCTCGGAGACCGGCAGTCCCGTGAACCGCATGGACGGGCTCATCCCGGCTGCCGCAGCCCGACGTCGTGCAGCGCCCGCAGAATGAGCGCGGTCGACGCGGCGCCCGGATCCTCATGCCCGACGCTGCGCGGACCGAGATAGCTGGCCCGGCCCTTGAGCGCGTGCATCGAAATCGTGGCCTGGGCTCCGGCGTCGGCCGCGTCGGCGAGTGCGGCGAGGGCGTCGGCCGGCGACGCCCCCTCCGCGACAGCCTTGCTGAGCGCGCTCGCCGCCGGGGCCAGCGCGTCCACCATGGTCTTCTCGCCTTCGCGCGCCGCGCCGAGTCTCTGGACTCCGGACAGTGCCGCTTCCAGCGCGCCCGCCAGGGCCCCCAGATCCACCTCGGGCACGTCCCCCAGCGTCTTGCCTGCCTGCCGGAACGCGGTCCCGTACAGCGGGCCGGACGCGCCGCCCACCTTCGAGATCAGCGTCGAGCCGGTGAGCACCAGCACCGAGCCAGGAGTCGGCGTCGCGGCCTGCGCGAGCGCCGCCTCGACGGCGTCGAAGCCGCGGGCCAGGTTAATGCCATGATCGGCATCGCCGATCGCGGCATCGAGCTGGGTGAGGTGATCGCGCTGGGTTTCCACGACCGCTGCTATTTCCGCGATCCAGGCGCGGAAGAATCCGGCGTCCATGTGCGCTCCCTTGCGGTTTCCGGTGATGCTGTGAAGCTCTACCGTCCCCACCGCAGGGCGGGCGTGTCCACTGGTGCGTCCCAGAGACCGGTCAGGCTGTCGGTAAGCCTGCACACGGTCACCGAGAATCCCTGCATCTCCAGGCTGGTGATGTAGTTGCCCACCAGGTTCCTGGTGATCCGGGCGCCCTGGCCGGCCAGGTAGCGGTGCACCTCGTTGTAGACGAGGTACAGCTCGATCAGCGGAGTCCCGCCCATGCCGTTGACCATCACGAGGAGATCGCCGGTCAGCGGCACGTCGGAGTCAATCGCGTCCAGGGCCGCTGCCGTGATATCGCGGGCCGTCGAAAGGGGGGCCCGGGTGCGGCCGGGCTCGCCGTGGATGCCGATGCCAAGCTCGATCTCCTGCTCGCCGAGCTCGAACGTGGGCTTGCCGACCGCGGGGACGGTGCATGAGGTCAGCGCGACGCCGAAGGACCTGCTGCGCTCGTTGACCTCCGCGGCCACCGCCGCGACCTCGCTCAGCGCGGCCCCGCGCTCCGCCAGCGCCCCGGCGATCTTCTCCACGAAGACGGTCGCCCCGGTGCCGCGGCGCCCCGCGGTGTAGAGCGAGTCCTGCACGGCCACATCGTCGTTGATCACGACGGGGGCGACCTCGATGCCCTCGTCTTCCGCCAGTTCGGCGGCCATCCGGAAGTTGAGCACGTCCCCGGTGTAGTTCTTCACCACGTGCAGCACGCCGGCGCCGCCGTTGACCGCCCTGGTGGCCGCGAGCATCTGGTCCGGGACGGGCGAGGTGAACACCTCGCCCGCGCATGCCGCGTCCAGCATGCCGTAGCCGACGAAGCCGCCGTGCAGCGGCTCATGGCCGGATCCGCCGCCCGACACCAGGCCCACCTTGCCCGGTGCTGGGGCACCGGCCCTGGTGATGATCTTGTTATCGAGGTCCACCGCGAGTGAGGGATGCGCGGCCGCCATGCCTGCCAGCGCGTCGGTCACCACGTCCTCGGGGGCGTTGATGAGCTTCTTCATGACGTGCCTTCCCGGATCCTGTCGGTGCTGGGGCTCGGGTCGGTCGGGGCGAGGCTCGTCATCGCGGCGGCCGAGCGTGTGCGCGAGAGCGCGACGTAGCCGAGGGCGCCGAGCACGCCGCCCGCGAACTCTCCGATGAGGTAGGCGGGTGCCTGCGACCATGACACGGTGCCGCCGAATACGTTCTGCCAGACCATCGCACCCAGGTAGCGGGCCGGGTTGATGGCCGCTCCGGTGGCCGGCCCGAGGATGATGATGATGGCGAAGACCGCGGAGCCGATCGCCATCGGCGCCCAGCCGGGGACGGCGCGATGATCAATGACGCCGAAGATGACGAAGACGAGGATGGCTGTTCCGATCCCTTCGATCAGGGTCGCCCGGCCGAATCCCATGCTGGCGGAGTTGTAGCTGGTGACGCCGCCGCCCGCGGCCACCGCCGCGGTCTTGCCCAGGGTGACGAAGTACGCCAGGGCACCGAGCAGCGCGCCGACGACCTGCGCCGCCAGATAGCCGGGTACCTCGCGCCAGGGGAACTTGCCGGCGGCCGCGAGGGATACGGTGACCGCCGGGTTGATGTGGCCGCCGGAGATGTGCCCGATCGCGTAGACGACGCCAACGATGATGAACATGAAGGCGAACGAGATCATCCCGAGCTGGGCCATCGAGAACGGGACCTTGGTGCCCGCCGAGATCACTCCGGTCGCGGCCGCCGAGCCAGCCCCGATGTAGACGAGGCAGCCCGTACCGATCACCTCCGCAAGCAGCTTCTGCGGGGTTGTGGGCGTTGTTGCTGCTGCCATGGGGTTCGCCCGCCGGCTGCCTCGCGAGGCGGTAGGCGGCGGACTCCTCACCTCCTCCTCGAGACGAGCTAAGATCCTGAATACTGTTCGGCATCGTGGAACAGCATTTCAACGGACCATAAGTCCGTGGCGCCCGCCCGTCAAGAGGGCACGGAGGTTCTGCTGATCTGCGGCCCGCCCGCCCGTGCCGCGGCTGACCGCGTCCGTCAGCCCTTGACCGCGCCCGCGAAGCCGCCGACGAGATGCCGCTCGGCCAGGACGAAACAGCCCAATGCGGGCACCATCGACAGCGCCGTGAACGCCAGGATCTTCGCCGTGTCCTGCGCGTATTGCGTCTGGAAGTTGGCCACGGCCAGTGGCAGGGTGAAGTGCTGCGTGCTGGTGAATACGAGCAGCGGCAGCAGGTACGTGTTCCAGCTGATGACGAAGGCCAGGACCGAGACCGTGGCCAGCGCGGGCCGGCACAACGGCAGCAGGATCCGCCAGAAGAACTTGATCCGGGTGGCGCCATCCACCACCGCGGCGTCCTCGATCTCGCCAGAGATCGCGCGCATGAACGGCCGCAGGATCACGATGGTGATGGGCAGCTGAAACGCGGCCTCGGGGGGCGCCACGCCCAGCAGGTTGTCGAGCAGGCCGATCTTCTGCAGCAGGAGGTAGAGCGGCAGCGACGCCGCGTTGATGGGAAACAGCAACCCGACCGCGAACAACAGGAAGATTCCCTCACGCCCCCGGAACGAATAGCGGGAGAGCGCGAAGGCGGCCATCGATCCCAGCCCGACCACCAATCCGGTCGCGATCACCGCGACCACCGCGCTGTTGCCGAGGGGCTGCCAGAATGCCGACGAGGTGAGCAGGGAGCGGTAGTTCGCCCAGACCCACGGGTGCGGCAGCCCGGTGGCGGACGCGTTGATCTGCGCGTTGGACCGGAAGCCATCCAGGATCACGAAAAGCAGCGGGATGACGGTGATGCCCACGATGAGCAGGGCTACCAGGTAGGTGAACGGCGTCATCAGCGAGATTCGGCGGCGGGGCGGATACCCGGTCGGGCCGGGCCGTATCGCTGGCGCCTCCAGGGTCGCGGACACGTCGGTCACCCCACGGCTCGGGTCAGGGCGCCGCGGGTGTCACGGCGCAGCACGAATTGCTGGTACACCAGCGCGAACACGAAACAGATGACGAACATGATGACCGCCACGGCGCTGCCGTAGCCGAACTCGTTACTCCGGAAGCCGTTCTGGATCAGGTACGTCGCCATCGTGCTCGACGCGCCGGCCGGCCCGCCCGCAGTCATGATCCACACCACGTCGAATACCTGGAGGGAGCCGATGATGGACAGGAAGATCAAGATCCGTATCGTCGGGCCGAGCAAGGGCAGCGTGATCCGCCGCGTCGTCTGCCATCCGGACGCCCCGTCCAGGGCCGCCGCCTCGCTCAGCTCGGCCGGGATCCCTTGCAGGCCGGCCACCAGCAAGATGATCCCGAAGCCGATGAACTGCCAGGTGAGGACCACGAACATCGTGTACAGGACGATGTGCAGGTTGGCCAGCCACAACTGGACGAGGCCGCCGAGGCCGACCGCCTTCATCAGCTGGTCCACGAAGCCGCCGGGCTGGAGCATCAGCAGCCACATGACCCCGGTTATCGCCTGGGACAGCACATAGGGCGCGAAGACCAGCAAGCGCAGCGCGGACCGCCCGCGTATCCGGCGGTTCAGCAGCAGCGCTATCGCGATGCTGATCGGGAGCTGGATGACGATCGACAGCACGGCAATGATCACGTTATGCAGGATCGCCTGCTGGAAAGCGGGGTCGGTCAGCGCGAGCTTGTAGTTCCCCAGGCCCGCGAAGCTGGTCAGCGGGCCGAAACCGGTCCATTTGTAGAGGCCGTAGTAGGCCGCGATGCCGATCGGCAGCAGCACGAACCCGGTGAAGAGCAGCAACGCCGGGGTCAGCAGGACCGCCAGCTCAAGCTTCCGGCGCAGCCTCGGTGTCCGCCGGGTCGGCCGGATGACGGGCGTCGCGGCCACGGCGGAGGAGTCCGCTGCGGCCGCGACGCTTCTCGTGTCGCTCATTACTGCGTCTTGGCTGCCTGGTTCACGGTCGAGATGATTGATTGCGGAGTTGCCTGACCAGCGAAGAAGTTCGCGATCGCGGTGTCAAGCGTCTGGCCGACGTTGGTCGGCATGGCGATGTCGAAGTAGACCTGGATGAAGGGCGCCGCCTGGTTGTACTGCTGAACCGACTGCATGGCGGGCAGGGTCAGCGCCGAGGCTGCGGCGGGGTTGGCCGGCAGGCCGACGTTGGCCGCGACCACCTTGGCCTGCACCGCGGGGGTGTCCAGGTACTTCAGGAAGTCAGCGCAGGCCGGCTCCGCTGCCCCGGTGGTGCAGGAGTAGCCGTCGCCCCCGCCCAGCGCGGTGGTGGGCGAGCCGGCGCCGCCGGGGACGGAGGGGAACGGGAACCAGCCGAGCTGTGAGTTGAGGTTCTTGTCAGTGGTGAGGGGGGTCATTGTTCCGGGATCCCAGTCCCCCTGCAGTTCCATCGCGGCCTTGCCGTTCGCGACCATGCCGACCGAGCTGCCGGAGCCCAGCTGGGCGGCCGTGCCCAGGAAGCCAGTCTGGAACGGGTTCGTGGCCATAAACGACTTGAGGTCATTGCCTGCCGTCACGAAGCACGGGGCGCTCAGGTTGTCCGCCTTGATCGCCGCCTTCAGCGTGGCGGTGGAACACTCGCGGACGGCGAAGTACTCCCACCAGAACGCGTCCGGCCACTTGTCCTTGCTGCCCACCGCGATGGGCGCGATGTGCGCCGCCTTCAGCTTCGCGACATCGGCGTTGAGCTCCGTCATGGTGGTCGGCGGGCTGGCGATGCCGGCCTTGGTGAACAGGTCCTTGCGGTACCAGAAGCCCACCGTGTGCAGGTCGTACGGGACGCCGTACTGCTTGCCGTTCACCTGCCAGGCGTTGGCCGCGACTCCGAGCTGGCTGATCCAGCTTGAGGTGTACGGGGTAAGGTCAGTGAGCTTGCCCGACGGGACCTGGGTCGCCTCCTGGCCGGAGCCCCACTGCTGGTAGATGTCAGGTGGGTTGTTCCCGGCCAGCGCGGCCGGGACCTTGGTCGGGAAGGCCTCGTTCTGGATCGGCACGGACTGGATGGTCACGTTCGGGTGTGCGGCGTGATAGGCGGCGGCCGCCTGCGTCCAGACGGTTTTGAGGTATCCGGTGGTGGCGTTGTTCCACCAGGTGAGGGTCACGTGCTTGTTCCCGGTTGAGGTTGAGGTCGCGCTGCTGCCGCTGCTGCTGCATGCGGCGAGGGTGAGCGCTGCTGTCGCCGCCAGAGTGATGGCGGCACGCTTCCGGATGCTGCGCATGGTGGTCTCCTGAGGATGTCGCCCCGAGCACCGTCGCCCGAGCGCCGGGGCCGCCGTGGTCAGCCCACTTGCCGCAGAGTTTTGCGCGTCATATCCCGGATGTCAATCGTTGTCGATAACGTTTTATACGCTATCCTCCTCCCAGTGGAACTAAGCTCCCGCGTCACCATCCGCGACGTCGCCGCCCGCGCTGGCGTCTCCGTCGCGACGGTCTCGAAGGTCATCAACCGGCGCTACGGCGTGGCGGCCGGCACGTCTGCGCGTGTCCAGGCCGTCATCGATGACCTGGGTTATGAGGCCAGCCTCGTCGCGCAGAGCCTGCGCAACCACCGCACCAATGTGATCGGGATACTCGTCGCCGACCTTGAACCTTTCAGCACCGAGCTGCTCAAGGGCGCCGCCGACGCGATCCACACCGGCCAGTCCGGGCTGCCCACAATCGACTCCGACAACCTGCGCGGCGGCCAGCTCGCGACGGAGCACCTGCTCGGGCTCGGGCACCGCCGGATCGCCATGCTGACCGGTCGGCCCGACCTGCAGTCGGCACAGCTCCGCGAGCAGGGCTACCGCGAGGCGCTCAGCGCCGCCGGCGTGCCCGCCGACGAGAACCTGATCCTCGTCGGCGACTACGACCCGCAGGTATCCATCGAACGGGCGCGGCACCTGCTGCGGGCACCTGACCCGCCCACCGCCGTCTTCGCCGCCAACGACATGTCAGCGATCGCGACGATCGAGGCCGCGACGGAACTCGGCCTGCGCGTGCCGGCTGACCTGTCGGTCGTGGGCTTTGACAACATCCCCGAATCCGCGCTCTGCACCCCCCCGCTCACCACCATCAACCAGCCCATCCGGCGGATGGGCGAACAGTCCATCCAGCTCCTCCTGCGGCTCATGCGGGGAGATCACGTCGAGGCCACCCACCTCACCCTCGCGACCGACCTGGTCGTACGGCAGTCGACGCAAGCCGTGTGAATCGCGCATCGGCCAACTTCGCCGATTTCGACTGGTTCGAGTACTACGGCCGCGGCTACGCGGCCTGATGCGACGACGCGGCCTGAGGCAGCTACACAACCTTTGGAAGCGCTGCGCCCCAGGCCGGGGGGGAAGCCCGGGGCGCAGCGCGGTCAGGTGGCCTTCTGGCCAGGTCGCGTGTTGTCAGGTCGTGTCGATGTCGCCTGGGCTTCGTCGCCTGGGCTTCGTCGCCCGGGCGGCTGAGCCGGCGTGGTCGAGCTGGCTTGCCGCAGAGTTTCGCGCGTCACATGGGCGATGTCAATCGTTGTCGATAACGTTTTATACGGCTATCCTCGCCCTGGTGGAACCAAGGCCGATGACGGATGGACTCAGGTGACAATCGAGCGCAGTGTTTCCACGGAGATCTGGCGGGACCCGGCCGCCGCGGCGGCCGAGCGGGTGCGTGACCTGATCGCGCGGATGACCATCCGAGAGAAGGTCGCCCAGCTTTACGGCGTATGGGTAGGCATCGATGCCGTGGACGGTGACGTCGCGCCGCACCAGCATGACGTCGTCTCGGCGCCCGCCGACTGGGGCACGCTGATTGGTGACGGCATCGGGCAGCTCACCCGTGCCTTCGGCACCGCTCCGGTCGATCCGGTCGAAGGCGCGCGGGCCGTGGCGCGCAGCCAGCGCCAGATCGTGGCCACAGGGCGCCTCGGCATTCCGGCGATGGTGCACGAGGAGTGCCTGACCGGGCTGGCGGCCTGGCAGGCCCCGGCCTACCCGTCGCCGCTGTGCTGGGGAGCGAGCTTCGATCCCGATCTTGTCCAGCGGATGAGCGCGCAGATCGGCCGCACGCTGCGCCGCCTCGGCGTGCACCAGGGCCTGGCACCGGTCCTGGATGTGGTGCGGGATCTGCGCTGGGGCCGGGTCGAGGAGGCGATCGGCGAAGATCCCTACCTGGTCGGAGTGATCGGCAGTGCATACGTGCGCGGGCTTGAGTCAGCGGGCGTGGTGTCGACGCTGAAGCACTTCGTCGGCTACTCCGCCTCGCGGGCCGGGCGGAACATGGCGCCCGTCTCGATCGGCCCGCGCGAGCTCGCCGACGTGCTGCTGCCGCCGTTCGAAATGGCGCTGCGCGCGGGTGCCCGGTCGGTGATGAATTCCTACAACGACCTCGATGGCGTGCCGGTGGCGGCGGACGCCGCGTTGCTGACCACATTGCTCCGTGGCACGTACGGCTTCACCGGGACGGTCGTCTCCGATTACTTCGCGGTGTCTTTCCTGCAGACCATGCACGGTGCGGCCGCCAGCCGTGGCGAGGCCGCGGGCCTGGCGCTGCAAGCGGGCATCGACGTGGAACTGCCGACCGCGGACTGTTACCGCGAGCCGCTGATTGATGGCATCGAGTCCGGGAGCGTCGATGCCGCGCTGGTCGATCGCGCCGTCGAGCGGGTTCTCACGCAGAAATGCGAGCTCGGCCTGCTAGACGCCGGCTGGTCCACGGAACCGCAGGTCGCCGACGGTGAGCGCCTTGACGACGAGGAGTCGCGCTCGCTGGCCCGGCTCGTGGCGCAGCGCTCGGTCGTCTTGCTGCGCAATGACGGGATCCTGCCGCTGGCCGCTGGCCGCCGGGTCGCCGTCGTCGGGCCACGGGCGCATGAGGCCAGCGCCATGCTCGGCTGCTACTCGTTCCCCGTGCACGTCGGCGTGCACTACCCGGACGTCCCGATGGGGATCGACGTGCCAACCATGCTGGACGCGCTGTGCGCCGACCCAGCCGAGTACGCCGTCAGCTACGCACAGGGCTGCCCAGTGCTGGGCGGCGATGACGTCGGCATCGCCGTCGCGGTGCATGCCGCGCGCAACGCCGAGGTCTGTGTCGCCGTGCTCGGCGACCGCTCCGGCCTCTTCGGCGCCGGGACGTCCGGGGAGGGCTGCGATGCGCCCGACCTGCGGCTGCCCGGCCGGCAGGAGGAACTGCTCGAGGCGCTGCTGGCCACGGACACGCCGGTGGTCCTCGTGCTGCTGGCCGGCCGGCCGTACGAGCTCTCCCGCCAGGTGGACCGGCTCGCCGCCGTGGTCTGCGGGTTCTTCCCCGGCGAGGAGGGTGCCGCCGCCCTGGCGGACGTCCTCAGCGGCCGGGTCAACCCGTCAGGAAGGCTTCCGGTCAGCTTCCCCGCCGGCGGCGCGAATCAGCCGGCCAGCTACCTTGCACCATGCCTGGGCCAGCGCGGCACGGTCAGCAGCGTCGATCCGACGCCGGTCTTTCCCTTTGGCCACGGGCTTTCCTACGCCCCAGCCACCTGGATTGACATAACGAAACGTTCTCCCGAACTGTGGCCCACCGATGGCACCTGCCAGCTGGCAGTCACCCTGCGCAACGAGGCAGCGATTCCCACGACCGAGGTTATCCAGGTGTACCTGCACGACCCGGTGGCCGAGGTGGCCCGCCCGGTGGCGCAACTGATCGCCGCCACCCGGGTGGAGCTGCCACCGGGGGAGCAGCGGACTGCCGTCATCGACCTGCACGCCGACCTCACCTGCTACACCGGGCGATCGGGCCGCCGCCAGGTCGACCCGGGCGAGGTGGAGCTGCGGATCGGGGCGTCGAGCACTGACATCCGGTCGGTGCTCCGGTGCACGCTCACCGGGCCGCGCCGGGAAGTCGGCTTCGACCGGGTCCTGGAGCCGGTGATCACGCTGCTCCCGACGACTGAGCGATGATCACCGGCCGCCCCGCTGCCCCGCGGCTTGACGGCCGACCCGCAACCCCCACCGGGTGTCCCGTGACAGATAAGTCGGCCCACCACCCTTGCTCTGACCTGGGCGGGCCAACTCGGATGGCAGGCGAGAGGTTGATCGTTTGCCATCCAAGCTGGCCCAGCCAGACGAAACCTGCGCCTGTGCCCTCAACCGGGCCCGACCTCAGCGCCACAGTCGGCCCTACGAGCTGGAGAAATGCCCTGACTGGGCCAAGTAGTTGGCGCGGCGGAGGCAACGGGCCGGTTTGGATGGCAACGGGCCGAGATATCTGGCAGCGGACAACGGAGCTGTCAGCCGCCGGGGACGCCGCGCTCGATGCAGAACTCGTTGCCCTCGGGGTCGGCCAGCACTACCCAGCCCTTCCCGTCGGGGCGCCGGTGGTCGTCGACGAGGGTGGCGCCGAGAGCGATGACCCGCTCTACTTCCGCATCCCGGGCCTGAGGAGTCGGATTATCAGGCGTCAGGTCGAGATGGACGCGGTTCTTGACCTGCTTGGCTTCCGGCACGCGCATGAAAAGCAGGTTGGCGGATCCGTCTGGGGCGACAAGCAGGCCCTCTGGATCGTCAGGGTGGTTGGTGTTGTCTGGGTCCTCACGGAACCCCGTAACCTGCGACCAGAACCCGGCCAGCAGGTAGGGGTCGCGACAGTCGAAAGTGATGGTCCTGATCCGGACGGTCATGCGATGGCTCCCTGTTCACGAGATGCCGTCCGCGCCCGGAGCCTTGGTCACCCGGTCGCGGAGGCGCGAAATCCGGTTGTCATGATCGAACGCCTCCTTCCTCCAGAGCCGCCAATTTTGGCTGGCCACAGACTGTCACACCGGGCGCACCATAGCCAGGGATTTACCCGTCGGCCGCCTCCGTAGCAGGCGGCGGATGCCTGGTTCGCCCTGCAGGCCATCCCACAGATGCGGTTCGAGGTTCAGTCCTGCACGTAATGCGAAGCGTGGTAGAACCTTCACCGAGCCATCTGTCGCGGATTGGTTAGTAAAGCGGCCTTCGTCTAGCAATCCCCAAGACTGCCTGCGATCATGTCGCTTCGAGGGGTTAGTCTGCAGTTGGCTCTTGAGGTACAGGGCAAGGGATGGGTCATGCCGGGTTGGGTTGCGAGCGTTGCCTTGACCGCCCTCTTGTCCATGGTCTCCTCGTGGGCTTTCCTGGTGGTCCGCTGCCGGGGATTAGGACGGCCTTTTGGCCCTACCAGCAAGTGGTGGGCGTTCGCGGTTGTCATCATCACCGGCGCCATCGCCACCGGTCTGGGTGTGGCCGTCGCTGCCGCAGGTCATCACCTCCGCGCGGCTTATATTGGGCTGATCGTGCCAAGCGGACTATGGCTCGGGAAGGTCGCGGAGCAGCGGCACAGCCGACTGCGGGGCAGGTGGCGGCCGGAAGCAGAAAAGCTGGCTGGCTGGCTCACGTTCTTCGTCCGCCGGATGGATGACCGGATAGGCGACGACCTGGAAGTGTGGTGCGACGAGAGGCTGCGCGCCGCTTGCGGGAGCCCGGCGGTACTCGGGCAAGCCACGATCTACTACCACGAGCGGATAGTCGCCAGGTGGCCCAAAGGCGATCGGCGGCGTCAGGCGCTTGATCGCGCGAAGGATTCGATCCTGCACAAGGTCGGGGTGGTACAGGGGATCAACCTGGGCACCACCCAGCTGGAAGCGCGGCTGAAAGCCCACCCATCCACCAGGGCCTTGGTGGGCAAGTACACACGCAAGGAACTCGAGGGCAGGCTGCTGGACTCGGCAGAAAACGAACTTCGCGTCATGCTGGCGGATGAGTACCGCCGAGGGCGCGGCAAGCTCCTGATTTATGGGCTACTCGCCCCGGGCACCCTGCGGTCCAGGGCGGGTTCCACCCCTGGCTGACCACGCGCTGGCGAGTTCCTCCGGCCTGCTGACCGTCAGATCAGCGGCGAACGTGCTGCAGGTCAGCGGCGGATGTCATGGGATGTTGCTGGTCCGCCGAGACTTCCATGGGGGGGCGTTCACCGGTGCCGCTGCTGTCCTCGCGGTGCAGTTGCACCTCGAACTGCGCATCAACCGCGGCGGCGAGGCTGGCCAGCGTGCGCAGGGTTATATTCTCCCCGCCCGACAGGACCTGGCTCACCCGGCCCGGGGAGACCCCCATGCGGCTAGCAAGGTCGGCCCGCGACAGGCCCAGGATCCGCATCTTCCAGGTGATCTCGTCCGTCACCTGCATCGTGAGGCGGGTAAGCTCTTCTTCGACCCGGTCTTCACTGGCCGCCTGCTCGGAGAGGGTATGCCGGCGCAGATCTAGGGATCGTCTCATCGGGTTGTCCCTCTCCCAGGCGGTTTAGTCATAGCTAAAGCTTAAGGCATGACTAAAGCTAGTAGCCCCGAAGTTAGGAAACAATGGCTCATACTGGCCGCAGACGTCTGGATGCAAGGCTGTAATCATCGCCTCGGCCAGGGTCGGCGGACGGGCGGGCGGAGCCCGCGCCTCGTGTGAGCCGGGGAACCGCAGCCGGGCCGTGTGCAGTGCGGCGGAGCCCGCGCCTCCTGTGAGCCGGGAGAACGCCAGCCAATCGGTGCGTGCGCAGTGCCGGTGGCGCCCCCGGCCTGTCCTAGCCGGAGGAGGCGGACCAGGAAGAAACCGGTCTGGGCGGCGGTTGGCGACTATGTGATCAACGTGCCTTTGTCCGTTCTGGATCTTTCCCCTGTCGCTGCTGGCACGACCTCGGGCCAGGCGCTGCGCCAGACGACCGAGCTGGCCCAGCGCACCGAGGAGCTTGGGTACCGTCGCTTCTGGGTGGCCGAGCACCACAACATGCCGGCGATTGCCAGCTCGGCGCCGGCTGTCCTTATCGCGCACCTGGCGGCGGCTACCTCCACGATCCGGGTTGGCTCCGGCGGGGTGATGCTGCCTAACCACGCCCCGCTGGTGGTGGCGGAGCAGTTCGGCACGCTGGAGGCACTGCATCCGGGCCGGATCGATCTGGGCATTGGCCGCGCACCGGGGACTGACCAGCGCACGGCGCTTGCGCTGCGCCGCACGATGGAAGGCCTGTCGGCGGAGGCCTTCCCGGAGGAGCTCGGTGACCTGATCGGGCTGTTCATGGGTGAGGACCCGCGTGCGCCGATCACCGCGACTCCCGGCCGCGGTGACATGCCGGCGATATGGCTCCTTGGCTCCAGCGGGTTCAGTGCGCAGCTGGCCGGCCTGCTCGGGCTGCCGTTTTCGTTCGCGCATCATTTCAGCGCCGCTAACACCGTGCCCGCACTGGCGTTGTACAGGCAGTATTTCCGGCCATCGCGCTGGCTGGAGCGCCCGCAGGCGATGGTGGCGGTGAGCGCGGTCTGCGCGGATACCGACGAGCGGGCCCAGTGGCTGGCCGGCCCCGCCGCGCTGTCGTTCCTGCGGATGCGAACCGGCGCGCCGCAGCCGCTGGCCACCCCGGAGGAAGCGGCCGCCTACCAGTACTCGGCGGCGGAGCGGGAACTGGCCTGGGGGCGCTTCGCTGATCAGGCGATCGGCTCCCCGGAAACCGTTCGCCGGCAACTGGCTGGGCTGCTTGAGCGCACCGGCGCCGATGAGCTGATGCTCACCACGATGGTGTACGACATCGGGGACCGGATCCGTTCCTTCGAGCTGATCGCAGAGAAGGTCGCGGGCGGCCTGTAGTGGCCCCTAGATGGCTGTTGACCTGGGCGCCCATCGCGGGCCGGCCGACCAGGACTATCGTTGCGGGGGAGAGGGGAGCAGCGATGTCAGAGCCGATGCACCTCAACAATCATCACCGCAAGACGCTGCGCCAGCTGCTCCGGCATCCCGCGAGCCACAACATCGAGTGGCATGCTGTGGTCTCGTTGCTGGAGGCGGTCGGCTCGGTCGTGGAGCACCGCGATGGCACGGTTGTCGTGACCATCGGGTCCGCGACCGAATACTTCGACCGTCCCGCGCATAAGGACATCGACACCCAGACGGTGGTCGACCTGCGCCGGATGCTGAGCGAGGCTGGTTACGGAGCCGAGGTCGGCGGGGCGGGCGCCGGCCGGACGGATTGAGCTAGCGGCCAGCCGTAGCGTCGGCCGCCGGGATCCTCATGGGCCGGCCCGGGCCTCCTCGATGGTGAGTTCCGCCGCGGGGTCGGCCTCCAGGCGGTCATCGGGGATCGGCAGCCCGCTGCGGACGGAACGCCCGAAAGTCCCCTCATCCAGCCGGTGCTCGGCGCGGTCGAGGGCGGCCAGCCGATCGCGCAGGCTGGACGCGACGGCATCGTCCATGCCCTGGGCGGTCAGTGGCTGCGCGGGATCGGCGATGTCTCCCGTCTCGGCTTCCGCGGCCCGGTCTTGCTGCCCGGCCGCCTCGGTGTCCCTGAGGAGGCTTTGCACCTCGGCTCGCTCGGCACGAATCCGGGCCCGTGCCCGGTCCTCGTCCATCTGCTTCTCCCCTGTGCGTTCGGTCCTGTGCGTTCGGTCGCCTCACCAGCACAGTCACCCTACGCGTGCAGTGAGGTCGGCCGTCAGGTGATGGGCCCGAAACGGATGTCGCGGCCCTGGGGGCCCGGCGCCGCGAACTCCAGCAGGCGCTCGGCCTCGCGGGTGATGGCCTCGCGGTCGCGCGTGCGGATGGGCTCAAACGGCTCGGCGGTCAGCACCGTGACGCCACGGGACCTGGTGATCCGCCACATTCCGGCCGCGAAACCATCGACGAGGACAATTCCTGGAAAGATTCCGTTACGGGTAAATATTCGCTTGCGGTTTTGCTCGCCGATGATGCGGGTCCGGTCGACGTGAGACAAGATCAGGTTGTCGAACTCGGCGACCAGGCGCACCGGCGCAGGGCTCTCCGGGCCGGGCCGTGGCGACTCGGGCAGGTCGAACAGCTCGGTTCCGTGCTCGTCGCGGAAGGTGCGCAGACCAGGCCGGAGCCGGTCGGCGACCTCCTGCAGCCGGGTCAGCCCGGACCAGGCCTGCATATCCCGCACACTGGCCGGCCCGAACGCGGCCAGGTAGCGCGTCACCAGGGTGTCCAGCGACGCGTTCACGTCAAGGGGGCGGCCGAGCCAGGCCTCGGCGGGCGTGTGCAGGGCCTGCCCGGCAGCACCCCAGATGGCGCGCGGGGGCACCTGGACGAGCGGCACCAGGCTGCGCACGCCCTGGGCCAGGGCGGTGGGGGGGTGGCCGGGCCACCGCTCCGACAGCACGGCGCCGAGCTCGCTGAACGTCCTGGGCTTCTCTTCCGCGAGTGCTCGCCCGGCGGCGGCGAGCGCCGTGGTGTCAATGCCGGCGAGTTGCTTGCCGAACACGGCCTTCAGGGCGCGGTCCAGGACAGGCTGGATGAGCGGGCGCAGCATCAGGCAATCGCGGGCGGAGACCAGGTGGATGGTTCCGCGCATCAGCGCAATGCGCACGACCTGCCGGTCCTGGATCAGCGCGGCCAGGTCATCCGGGCGGAAACCTTCCAGCCGCGACCACAGGCCGTAGTACGGCGGGAATGGCGCCTGGGCCTGCAGGCCGGCCAGGTGCTCGATCGTCTCGATGACCCGCCCGGCTCGTGCGGCCTCGGCCTCGGTCTTGGTCTTTTCCCCGGTCTCGGCTTCAGCCTCGGTCTCAGCCTTGGCCCCGGTCTCAGTCTTGGTCCTGGCCCCGGTCTCGGTCTTGGTCTTG
>WNFE01000157.1_pt1 | contig 69239 bp, 57 predicted proteins | sample 5400451 | NCBI WGS metagenome assembly WNFE01 (sample SAMN13153344, study PRJNA577476) | soil metagenome | isolation source: 200 cm saprolite under Douglas fir tree site 2 hole 2 | place: USA:California | collected 2015-04-18
ACCTACATCCTGGAGGGCGCGCTTCGCTTCCTCGTGGGCGACGACGGCGCCCACGACGTCGTGGTCCGCGCGGGGGAAGTGCTGCATCTCCCGGCACACGTGCCCCACGAGGCGCACGCGCTTGAGGACACGCTCGATCTGGACGTGTTCTATCCGCCGCGCCAGGACTGGCTCGACAAGACCGACGCGTATCTCAGAAAGAAGTGACGAGCGAGGTGTGAACGATGGCGATCAATCCGCGCCCAACGCTGGCCAGGCGCGTGGCGCGGCGGTACCGCGTGCTTCGGCTGTAGCCGTCAGCTGGTGTGCCCGATGGCCCTGAGAAATGCCCGATCCCACGCGGCCGAGATGCCCTCGCGCGGCGAGTACGGCCCCGGCTCGTAGGCGCGTGAGCCGATCCCGAGCTGCGAGCGCTCGCAAATGTTCCAGTCCTGGCGGTTGGTCTCGTCCCAGAAGCTCACCGCGTCCTCGGGCGCGAAGCCCGGCTGCCCGAACGCGTCGGGATGGAACAGCCACTCGCAGGTGATGTGGGTCCGGTCGGAGGCCTCGGGCGAGAGCGTGTGGAACATGACGTAATCGGGATGCAGTGACAGCAGCATGTTCGGGAAGAGGGAGTAGAAGTACACGCGGTGCTGGTCCTCCGCCGCCAGGTCGCCGACGGCTGGCCCGCAGGCGCGGCCGCTCAGCGTGAGGCTGCCACCCGGCGCCGTGATGACCATGTAACCGCCGAGATACGGTCCCTCGAACAAGTCGTTCTCCCCACTGGTGTAAGGCGTGAGCTTCGCGAGCCCCGGATGGATCACGGGGCAGTGCAGGCATTCGGAGAAGTTCTGGAAGATGAGCTTCCAGTTGGCCCGCACGTCGTAGTCGGTGCGGCGGCCGGAGCGAAGGCGGGCGAGGTTGAAACGACTGAAGCGGCCCGCGAGCGGCGCGAACGCCTGTGCGAACGGCTCGGGATCGCGCGCCAGATTGATGAACAGGAACCCCTCCCAGGCGGCGAGCGCGACCGGATGCAGCGGGTAGTCGCGCTTGTCGAACCCGGGCACCTCATTCATGTGCGGCGCGCCGATCAACGTTCCGTCGAGCGTATAGGTCCAGGCGTGGTAGGGGCACTGGATGGTCTCCGACAGGCGTCCGCGCTCCGCGGTGCACAGGCGGGTGCCGCGGTGACGGCACACGTTATAGAATGCGCGTACCGCCCCATCCTGGCCGCGCACCACGATGACGCTCTCCCCCGCGACCGTGCGGAGCACGTAGTCCCCCGGCTCGGCGAGCTCCCCTTGGCGACCGACGCACAGCCAGCGCTGGGCGAAGATGCGCTCCTGCTCCTCGCCGTAGACGTCGGAGCTCACGTAATAGCGCCGCGGCAGCGTGCGCTGCCCCGGCTGGTAGGCCTGCGTCGCCTTGACGAACGTGCCCATGGTGGCTCAACGCTAGAGAGCGCCGCGCCCGAACGCCACCCCCCGCCGCTCGGGGCCCAACCGCGCCACGAGGGCGCCGAGCACGAACACCGTCGCCGCCGAGAAGGCCATGGCCTGCGCGTAGCTCGTATGCGCCGCGAACAGCGCCTGCGCGTGCGGGATCTGACCGGCGATCGCCACGCCACACTGATAGGCGAACCCGGGCAGGAACCCCCGTACGGCGTTGGGCGAGAGCTCGCTCAAGTGCGCGGGAATGACTCCCCAGGCGCCTTGAACGAAGAACTGCATGATGAATGCGCCGGCCACGAGCAGGGGGAGGGCCGGCGCGAACGCCCATAGAGGGATGGCCAGCACTGCGCCGGCGAGGGCGAGCGCGATGGTGCGGCGTCGCCCCAGGCGGTCGGAAAAGAGCCCACACACGACGCCGCCCACGAGGGCGCCGACCTGGGAGAACGCGGTCACGGCGGCACGCGTCGCCGGTCCGAGCCCCCAGTCGCGCTCGAGGAACGCGGGGTAGAGGTCTTGGGTGCCGTGAGAGACCATGTTCATCAGCGCCATCAGGCCGGTCAGATAGAGAAAGAGTTTCCAGTGGGATGCGATCGCCCGGCCCAGGTCGCTCCAGTTCTCGTGCCGGGTTTCGCGCCATACCGCGGATTCCCGCACCCGCGCCCGCACGAACAGTGCGAGCAACGCAGGCAGACCGCCGATGAAGAACAACGGACGCCACCCCCAGGATGGGAAGACGACCAGGTGGCACAACGCCGCCAGCAGGTAGCCCGCGGCATACCCCTGCTGCAGCAGCCCCGAAATCACGCCCCGCAGCCGCGGCGACACCTTCTCCATGACCAGGGACGAGCCCACCCCCCACTCGCCCCCCATCCCAATCCCGAACAGCGCGCGCAGCACGAGGAAGCTCGCGTAGGTCGGCGCGAGGCCGGTGAGCACCTCGACGACGGAGAAGAACACGAGATCCGCCATCAACGGCAACCTCCGGCCGTAGCGGTCCGCGAGCAGCCCGAAGATGAACGCGCCCACGGGGCGGAACGCCAGTGTCACGGTGAGCGAGAGGGCGATGGCCGCGTCTGACTTGCCGAACTCCTTGGCGATGGCGGTCAGCGTCATCACGACGAGGAAGAAATCGAACGCGTCGAGCGTCCAGCCGAGGAAGCCGGCGACGACGGCGGCGCGTTGATCGTCGGCGACAGGACGGGCGGCGGTCATTGGTGTCCGAGTCGGGGAGCTCTAGATTAACCCAGTTACCTGCATCTCACGACCCGGGAGGTCGACGTGCGCGCGTACGATGTTGTGGCTCGGTTGCTCGTGGCACTCGCTGGCCCCACACTCGGGGCGCAGACCGCCAGTCCGCGCCCGGCCATCGCCGTGCTGAACCTCCAGTTCGACGGCCGGTTCGCCAACGTGCTCGAACCGGGCGATACGGCCGTCGCCGCGGCGGCGACCAGCCGCCTGCTCGAGACGCTCAAGGCCTCCGATCGCCTGGCGGTTGCGGACTCGAGTGCCGTCGCCCGCAGTGTCGCGGCGCGAGAAGCCGACGGGAACCCCTGCGATAACCCCTGCGCGGTCGCTGTCGGTCGCGAGCTCGGCGCCCGGTGGGTCGTGAGGGGCACGGTGGTCAAGACGAGCAACCTCGTGTGGGTGCTCACCGCCCAACTCATCGATCTCCGCAGCAATCGACTGATCCTGTCGGACAGCTACGAGCTCAAAGGCGACGCGAGACGTATGGGCCCGGCCGGCGCACACGTCCTCGCGCAGCGGGTCGAAAAGGCAGCAAGCGCGAGCGTCGCGACGGCCGCTCCGTCCCCATGAGGCCACTCCCCGCCAGGCGATAGTCGGCTCACGCTGGTGCGTCGCCGTCACGCGGTCGCCTTGTGCGCCGCCGCGGCGCGAGTTCACTTTGACGGGCTTTCGAATCCCCGAGGGGCCCGTGTGATGATTCTCGCGGAGGTAGCTCAGATGCGTCGGCCGGTCCGAGTCGTGCTCACCCTCATTGCCGCTGCCGCGGCGCTCATCGGGCCTCGCTTGGCCCGCGCCCAGGAAGTCGCCTCAGACACTCTCCTGACCGTGGATCACTACCTCGACTGGGAACAGGTCGCCGATCCCCAGATCTCGCCCGACGGCGCGCAGGTCGTCTATACGCGCCGCTGGGTGAACAAGATCGACGACAAGTGGGAGTCGGCCCTCTGGATCATGAACGCAGACGGCTCGCACCACCGCTTCCTGGTGAAGGGGTCCGACGCCCGCTGGTCGCCGGACGGCACGCGCATCCTCTACTTGGCCGAAGGCGAGCCCAAGGGTACGCAGGTGTTCGTGCGCTGGATGGATACGGAAGGCGCATCGTCGCAGGTGACGCGGGTGACGGAGCTGCCCAGCGTGCCCAAGTGGACACCCGCCGGGAAGGCGATCACGTTCGTGATGCCCGTTCCGGACTCAAGCCTGTGGAGCATCTCACTTCCCAAGCCCCCGGAGGGGGCGAAGTGGACGCCCGCACCCCGCATGGTGAACGACCTGCACTACCGGCAGGATCGGGTCGGGTTCATGGAGCAGGCGTTCACCCACCTCTTCCTCGTGCCGGCGGACGGGGGGACGGCCCGGGCACTCACCAGCGGCCGGTGGAATGTGGGAGCGCGCTTCGACGGGCTCGCGTTCGGCGCGGGCTACGATTGGTCACCGGACGGACGCACCCTCGTGTTCGATGGGCTGCGCGATACGACCTGGGACCACCAGTACCAGGAGTCTCGGATTTATGCGCTCGACGTGGCGAGCGGCGCCATCAAACCGCTCGTCGCGAAGCCGGGGTTCTGGGCCAATCCCACAGTCTCACCGGACGGTCGCAGCGTCGCGTTCACCGGATACGATTCGACGGGCCACACCCACCGCACGTCGGACCTCTACGTGATGGGGATCGACGGCGCGGGAATGCGCGATGTGTCCAAGAGCTTCGATCGCGATCCTGCGGACTTGCAATGGGCGCTGGATGGGAAAGGGATCTACTTCGCAGCGGGCGACCGCGGGTCGATCAACCTCCGTTACGCCGATCTCTCCGGTGCCGTGCGCGACATCACGCAGGGGGCGCAGGTCGTGTCGCTCGCTTCAGTGGCCCGCACGCTCGTCGCAGTGGGTGTGCGGAGCGATCCGGATCATCCGCCGGACGTGGTCCGGGTCGATCTGCGGCGGCCGCAACCTGTCACGCGGCTCACCAGCCTGAACGACGGCCTACTGACGAACAAGCGGCTCGCGAAGATCGAAGAGGTGTGGTACAACTCGAGCGGCGGGGCGCGAGTGCAGGGTTGGATCGTGCGGCCGCCGGGGTTCGAGGCCACGAAGAAGTACCCGTTGATCCTCGAGATCCATGGCGGGCCGTTCGCGATGTACAACGTGGGCTTCTCCTACATGTTCCAGAACTTCGCAGCGAACGGCTACGTGGTGCTGTACGTGAACCCGCGGGGCAGCACCGGCTACGGAGATGCCTTTTCGAACGCCATCGACCACAACTATCCCGGCCCCGACTACGACGACCTGATGGCCGGAGTGGACGCCGTGATCGCGCGCGGCTATGTGGACACGACCCGTATGTACGTGTCGGGATGCTCGGGCGGGGGCGTGCTCTCGAGTTGGGTGATCGGCCACACCCAGCGCTTCGCCGCCGCCGCCGTGCGCTGCCCGGTGATCGACTGGATCAGCATGGCAGGGCAGACCGACATCCCGCTCTTCACGTACAGCTTCTTCCATCAGGCGTTCTGGGACAAGCCGGACGAGTGGCTGGCGCACTCGTCGCTGATGTACGCCGGGCGCGTAACGACGCCGACGCTCTTGATGACGGGCGAGCTCGACCGGCGGACGCCGATTCCCCAGACCGAGGAGTACTACGCGGCGCTGAAGCTGCGCGGCGTGTCGACGGTCATGCTGCGCTTCAACGGCGAATACCACGGCACGGGATCGAAGCCGTCCAACTTCATGCGGACCCAGCTGTACATGATGAGCTGGTTCCAGAAGTATCGCCGCCCGACCGCCGAAGCGGCGACCGGCGCGGGCAATCGGTAGCTGGCGAGCGGCGCGTCGGGTGCTTCGTCGGTGATCGCTTGCTGAGGCCGTCGCCCCCGTGCGGCTCTCGGCGCCCTCAGGGCGACGCTCGAGTGAGCCGCCGCGCGATGAGCCCGGCAGCGAGCCGCGCGTCGCGATTGATGTTGTAGAGACCGCCGGTCGCGTCGTAGTTGTGGCCCACGACGTACAGGTCCGGCTGGTCGAGACTCACGACGCGGTCCCGCCGGCGAGCGAAGCCCTTCGGGTCGATCTGAATCTGCGTGCCGAGGAGTCCGAGCGCGGCCTCGAAGCCCGTGGCAAGGATGATGTCGTCGAACTGCCCAACGGTGCCGTCGGTGAAGCGCGCGCCGTCCGCCGTGAGCTCCGCCACGCCCGCCCGTACGGCAACGAGCCCGGCGGCGATCGCGTCCACCAAGTGGAAGCCGATCACCGGGATGGCGTCGAGCGGGCTGTGGGAAGGACGCGGCAACATCGGCTTGCCGCGCCTGAGCTCGGTCACGACCCGCACCAGGCCGACCACGCGCTCTTGAGCGAGGCGCGGCAGCTTGCGCACCCAATAGGCGACGTATTGGATCGGCAGCCCCGCGATCGTGAGCGGAACGACGTGCGCGCCCGAGCGCACGGCGACGCTCACCCGACCCCCGGCCCGCGCGATCTCACTGGCGATCTCGGCGCCCGAGTTGCCCACGCCTATGACCAGCACCCGCCGCCCGCGGTAGGGGTCGGGTCGCCGGTAGGTGACGCTGTGCGCGATCCGTCCGGCGAAGCGCTCCTCCCCGGGGAGCTGCGGGCGCTTGGGGTTCGCCACGATCCCCGTCGCCACGACGACGGTGTCGGCTGAGTACGGGCCACGCGATGTACTGAGCGTCCAGGCACCGTCCGATCGCGCCAGGCGCGTCACGGTCGCGCCCGTCTGGACGGGCAGCTCGAACGCCACCACGTAGCGCCGCAGATAGTCCCAGAAGTCGCGACGCGGCAGGAACAATGGTGCGGAACGCGGGAACGGCATGCCGGGGAGGCTGGACATGTGCTTCCCGGTGTGCAGCGTGAGGCTGTCATACAGGTTCGCCCAAGTGTGGCCCGCTGCGTCGCCGCCCTCGAGCACGCGGTGCGGGACGCCGCGCTGGCGTAGTTGCTGCGACGTCGCGAGCCCGGCCGGGCCCGCCCCTACCACGACGACCGGCACGTGCTCAGGCATGGGCCGCCGGGGCGGGGCGGCGGAGCAAGGTCGCCGCGTCGCGCCGCACGCCCTCCGCTACGCGGTCGGCGAGGGCCATGATCGTCAGGTAGGGGTTGATCTCGAGTGCGTCGGGGAAGAGACTCGCGTCTGCCACGCGCAGCCACGGGAGGCCGTGGACCTGCCCCCAGGCGTCGGTGACCGAGTCCGCCGCGCTCCGCCCCATCGCGCAGCCGCCCATCAGATGCGCCGCCGACACGGCAAGTGACCCCGGTCGGAAGTGCCTGGCGGTGATCCGCTGCTCGAGTCGCGTGGCGTCGGCCGCTTCGAGGAGCGGTGGCGCGGCGGGGGCGTGGACGCGGAGCGCTCCCGCGGCGAACGCGATGCGCGCCGCCGCCCGCGTGCCCCGCACCAGGGCGTCGATCGTTTCCGGGGTGAGGCGGTAGTGCACGACCGGCTCCCCCGCGTGGTCGAGGGCAATCCGATTGGTGGAGACGGCCCGGTCGCAAGCCAGCAACAGAATCATCTGCAACCGCGGGAAAGCGCGCATGACGGCGCTGTGCGAGGCGCCGAAGCCAGCGAGACTCTTGGCCGTGACAAAGGGGAAGTACATGCAGGTCTCGAGTACGAACCCCTCGGCGGCGGCGTGGTCGACGAAGAAGCTCTTGGGGTGGCCGACATCGTTGGTGATGGCGCGGGGATGTTCGGCGACAATGATCAACGCCGGATGACAGGTGAAGCCCTCGCCCAGCCGCGGTAGTCGCGCCGGGAGCGCCGACCCAAGCAGCAGCGCAGGGCTGCCGATGGCGCCACCCGCGCAGATGACGATCCCCGCCTGCACGCGATACTCCCCCGGTGCCCAGTCGGGGGGGAGGCCTTTGCCGCCCGCCGGTCGCTCGGAGACGCGCACGTCTAGCGTGCGGTCGGGTGCGATGCGCCGCACGTCCGCGCGGGTCACCACCTCGACCCCCGCGCGCTCGGCGCTCGGCAGCTGTACGCGATTGGTTCCCTGCTTCGCCTGATTGGGGCAGCCAAGGTTGCAGAGGCTTGAGCCTCGGCAACCTGTCACGTTGACGGGAAACTGCTCCACGTGGTAGCCCGCGGCGCGTGCTCCCTCGACGAAGAGCCGATTGTTGTCGTTGATGAGCGGCGCGTCGAGCAGATGCACGTTGTTTTGCCGCGCGTACTTCGCGCAGCGGCGGGCCAGGTCCGCGTGATCGAGTCCCGCTACGCCCCAGTGCCGGATCACGCGCTCGGGCGCGGTCAGCGAGGTGCCGGTGTAGACGACCGTGGAGCCGCCGTAGGCCGATGCGAAGGCCAGGGTCAGCGTGCCCTCCTGGGTGAGGAACGCGCCGCCATCTCGGTACAGCGCCTCCGCCATCTCGAGCTCGCGGCCCGTGAAGTCCGCGTCTGCGAAGCGCGGGCCCCGTTCGAGCACGAGGACGCGCAGCCCGTCGCGCACGAGCGGCGCGAGCTCCGCGGCCACGGTCCCGCCACCCGCGCCCGAGCCGATGATGACGATGTCGTAGCTGCGGGCGATACTCAGCGCCGCACCTCCCACCCCCGCGGGTCCGCCCGGTAGCCGATCGCCGCCGCCGCCGCCGGGCGCCCGTAGTAACCCATCAGGATCAGAGTACGCAGTCCCCAGAACCCCCGCCGCACGACCACTAGCGGCGCCGCCTCCACGCGCTCGAGGAACGCGAGCCGCCGCGCCGGATCGAGGCGCGAGAGCCGCCGGCCGTAGCGGAGCAGGGGCAGCCACTCGAGCAGGACGAGCAACAGGGCGAGCTGGCGACGCAGGCGCGGCGGTCGGCCGGCGAGCGCGCGGCCGATGATGGCCTCGACGTCGTCCCACTCCCTGGGCCCGAGGTGCCCGGCTTCCGGGACAATCGTTCCGGAACAATCGTCGTCGCGACGGCGCGAAACGCGGCGCGGGCGCGCCCCACTACCGGTCGCTGGGGAGACATGGGCGGGAACCTAGGGTTCCCACGCCACGCCGGCAACACACCCGCGGCTACGGCGTTGCCCGCTCCCGCTCGCGTTCGAGCAGCGCGCGCTTGCGCTCGATCCCCCAGCGATAGCCCCCGAGCCCGCCATCAGATCGCACGACGCGATGACAGGGAATGACGAGCGCCGCCGGGTTCGTGGCGCAGGCGCGAGCCACCGCGCGGGTCGCCGTGGGGTGCCCGATCGCACGGGCGACTTGCGCGTAGGAGCGCGTGCTGCCGTAGGGGATGCGGCGCAGCGCCTCCCACACCCGCCTTTGGAACGCCGTGGCGCGCACGTCGAGCGGCAAATCGAGCGCTCGCTCCCCCTTCAAGTATCGGAGGATCGCGCCGACCGACGTGGCGAGCATGCCCTGGTCGCGGCGGATTTCGGCCGCCGGAAACTCCGCCCGCAGGCTCGCCGCCAGCTCATCGACATGGTTTCCCAGGCTGACACGGCAGATGCCGCGCGCCGTCTGGGCGACGAGCAGGCGGCCGAGCGGGCAGGGAGCCGTGGCGTAGGAGATCTTGGTTCCCACGCCGCCGCGACTGTAGGTGGCCGGCGTCATCCCGAGCTGCGCGTGCGCCCGCTCGTACACGCGGCTCGTGGAACCGTAGCCCGCCTCGTACAGGGCTGGGCTGACCCCGCGCCGAGTGCGGAGCTCCGTTTTGAATCGCTCGAGCCGGCGCGCGTCGCGATACTGGCGCGGGCTGATCCCAAGCACCCGCTGAAAGGCCCGCAGCAGCCGATGCGCCGTCACGCCCGTGCGGGCGCTCAGGACGGCGAGGCTGGCGGGCGCGTCGGGGTGTGCGTCGATCAGGCGGCAGGCAGCTCGGACGAGCGGCACGCGCGGGTCGGGCGCGGCCGCTTCGCCGGGCCGACAGCGACGGCAGGGGCGAAACCCGGCCCGCTCGGCTACCTCGGGCACCGGGAAGAAATCGACCTGGGCGCGCCGGGGGCGCCGACTCGGGCAGGAGGGGCGACAATAAATGCCGGTCGAGCGCACGGCGTACACGAATGCGCCGTCGTAGCGGGGATCCCGTGCCAGCACGATCCGCCAGCGGCGCTCGGCGGTGAGATCGGAAACCACGGCAGCATGGCTCATGAGCGCAAACTTAGCGTCGCGCCGCGCCGCGATCTATCCGTTTCTTGCCGCTGAAATAGCCCCCGTGCCCTCCCCCCGTCTTGACGGTGCCCGGCTTCCCTTACATCCAGGGCTCGTCTGCCGACGGGCCATAGATCGAGGGCACCTTACCATCGGCCATGCGCAGGTACACGGACAACTGACCGCGATGGTGCACGCTGTCCATGAGCATGAACCACAGGACGTCCATGCGCCGTATGTCGCCCATCTGCTTGGGCGCGACGAAGAATTGCACCGTCTTGTTCAGCTCGGCCTCGGGCGTCTTCCGGACGCGCTCGGCGAGCGCCGTGTGCGACTTCTCGTAGGTGGCGATCACGTCGGCCAGCATGCCGGGCGCACGCGGCATGTTGCCGAGGTCAATGCCGCCGTCCATCGCCTGCTGGCAGGCGTTCTGCTCGATCACGAAGGTCCAGGCGAGATCCTTCGCTGTTTTCGACTTCGCGTGCGGCTTCAAGTCGCCCTTCGCCGTCGGGTACGCCTTGAGCACCCGCATCGTCGTGGCGAACTCCCTCTCCAGCTGGCCGAGGAACTGTTCTTTCTCCGTCATGGCTTCCTCCCTTTGAGATGGCCCTTCCACCGCTTCCAAACGTAGGTCGGCCGCCCGGTGACGATGCCGCGATACCGGGGGGTGTCAAGGCTGCCCCGCGGCGCGTCAGCGAGTCCGACATTCCTTTTCCCGCGCGGGGCCCTATACTGACCCGCAGTGATCTACACGATTGGGCATTCGACCCGCGCGTTCCGCCAATTCCTGGACCTCCTGCAGGCGCACGGAGTGACCCGGGTTGGGGACGTGCGCCGCTACCCCGCATCGCGGCGCCATCCGCAGTTCGCCCAGGAGGCGCTGGTCCGAGCGCTGGCGGAGGTGGGGATTGCCTATCGACACGAGGCGGATCTGGGCGGGCGCCGCGGCGCGCGGCGCGATTCCCGCAACACGGCGTGGCGCAGCCCCGCGTTCCGCGGCTATGCCGACTACATGGAGACCGCGCCATTCCAGGAGGCCCTGGCGCGTCTCATCGCCGAGGCGCGCACCGAGCCGACCGCCATACTCTGCGCGGAAGCGGTGCCGTGGCGCTGCCATCGGCAGCTGATCGCGGACGCGCTGGTCGCCCGGGGCGAAATGGTGGGCCACATCCTCGACGCCGCGCGCGTCGAGCCGCACCGTCTCTCCGCACATGCCCAGATCGTTGGCGGCACCCTGCTGCGCTACCCAGCCGGCCCGCCTGACCAGACCGCGTGGTGCTAGCCCGCCCGAGCGATGCGCGTCACCTCCAGCCAACTCGGATCGCCAGCAGTGGGGTGCACGAGCGCAGGGTGAGGTCGGGGATATAGCTTCGTCCCTACCATCTTCATCGGACGGGTCCCGATATGGCGCGGCAGAACATCTCGAGTGGCGCACCGTGGGAGCCGATCGTGGGCTACTCGCGCGCGGTACGCGTCGGCTCCACAGTGCATGTGGCCGGCACCACGGCAACCGGGCCCGACGGCCGGATCGTGGGGATCGGCGATGCCTACATCCAGGCCGGACAAGCCCTGAAGAACATCGCGCGGGCATTGGCCCAGGCTGGGGCCTCGCTGGGCGACGTGGTGCGGACGCGGATCTTCCTCACCGATATCGCTGACTGGGAACGGGTGGGTCGGGCGCACGGAGAGGTGTTCCGAGACATCCGACCCGCTAGCACGCTCGTAGCGGTGAGCCGGCTCGTCGCGCCCGAAATGCTCGTGGAGATCGAGGCGGAGGCGATCGTCGGGGTGTAAATTGCAAGACGGAGGTGTCCTGTGCCGGTGACCGAGATTCGCAAGCGCGCGACTGTCGTCTGTCCGTTTTGCGCCACCCTTAATCGTGTGGACCTGAGCCGCCTCGCCGACCGTCCCCAATGCGGCAAGTGCGGGCGACCGATTCTGCTCGATCGTCCGATCGCAGTCACCGACGCGACGCTCGACGGCGTGCTGGGTGGCACTGATGTGCCCGTGGTGATGGACTGCTACGCCGATTGGTGCGGGCCCTGCAAGATCATGGCGCCGACGCTCGACGACTTCGCGCGCGACCGACAAGGCGACGTGCTCGTCATCAAGCTCGACACGGACCGCAACCAGGCGACGGCACAACGCTTCGACGTCCGCGCCATTCCGACGCTGATCGTGTTCCGCCACGCTCGCGAGGTCGCCCGCCGCGCCGGCGTGACCCCGCGGCGAGAGCTCGACGCCCTGGTCGGGCCGCCCGGCGCGGCTTGAGGTGAGCGCCCGCTCGGTGTCGCGCTACGAATCGGTCGAGCCGCCCGAGCCCCCCGCCGAGCGCCCAGCGGTGTCGGAGCGGTCGCGCGGGATCAGCCTGGCGCTCGCGTTTTTTGGTGGCGTGTTTGGGCTGCACCGCTTTTATGTGGGTCGCACGCAGAGTGGCGTTTGGATGTGCCTCACGCTCGGCGGGTGCGGGATCTGGTACCTGTACGACGTCGTGGTGGTTGCGGCGGGAGATTTCACGGACGGGGAGGGCCGGCGGGTCGCCCGCTGGGATTTGCCGGATGCGGGGTCGCCTCCAGCCGCGGACCGCCGCCTAACGGACTTGGAAGACCGACTGCTCGGTCTCGAGGCGCAAGTAGGGGAGCTCGCCGAGCGGCTCGATTTCAGCGAGCGCCTGCTCACCCAGGTGCGCGAGCGGGGAACGCTGCCCAAGACGTGACGGGTCGCGGAACCGGGCGGGGGAACGCGCCCGTCGCCCGCTGCTGACACCGCCTCTCCTCCCGTGCCGTGCCGCCCCGCACCCTCTTCCCTCTTTTCGCGCCCGACCTAGTTTCCCACCACCTCCCCGCAGCGTGCATCCCGTCCCAAGGGGGAATTGAATGAAGGTTGGGGTCCCGAAAGAGACCGCGGTCAACGAGCGTCGCGTTGCCCTGGTGCCGGACACGGTGGCGCGCCTCGTGAAGAGCGGGCTCGCCGTCGTGGTCGAGCAGGGTGCGGGCACGGGCGCGGCGTGGCCGGACGCGAGCTACCGCGCGGCGGGGGCCGAGCTCGCACCCACGGCGACTGCCGTGTTCGCCACAGCGGATGTCGTGACCAAGGTGCGGCCGCCGAGCGCGGACGAGGCGGGCGCGCTCAAGGCCGGCGCCGTGCTGATCAGCTTCCTGCAGCCCGTGCGCGCCCCCGAGCTCGTGCGCCAGCTCGCGGCTCGCCGGGTCACGGCGTTGAGCCTCGAGCGCGTGCCCCGGATCACGCGGGCGCAAGGGATGGACGCCCTGTCCTCCCAGGCCACGGTGGCGGGCTACAAGGCGGTACTCGTCGCTGCGGCCGAGCTCGCCAAGTTTCTGCCGATGCTCACCACGGCTGCCGGAACGATCCCGCCCGCCAAGGCCTTCGTCCTTGGGGCCGGCGTCGCGGGGCTCCAGGCGATCGCGACCGCCCGCCGGCTTGGAGCCGTGGTCTCGGCGTTCGACGTGCGGGCCGCCGCGCGCGAGCAAGTTGAGAGCCTCGGCGCCAAATTCGTCGCCCACGAGGCGGCGACGATGGCCGCAGAGGGAGCGGGCGGCTACGCCGCGGAGCTCGCAGCGGACCAGCACCGCCAAGAGCTTGAGCTAATCCACACCCACCTCCGCGACATGGACCTGGTCATCACGACGGCGCTCGTTCCCAACCGCCCCGCGCCCCGTCTCATCACGGCCGCCATGGTCGCCGACATGCGGCCCGGCGCGGTGATCGTGGACCTCGCGGCGGAAGCGGGAGGAAACTGCGAGCTCACTCGGCCCAATGAGCGGACCACGGCGCACGACGTCACGATCCTCGGGCCCACCGACCTCGCGGCCACGGTCCCGCAGCACGCGAGCCAGATGTTCAGCCGCAACGTCCAGGCGCTGCTCGCGCACCTCATCAAGGACGGGACGCTCACCGTGGACGTCGCGGACGAGATCACGGGGGCAATGGTCGTCACTCACCAGGGCGAACTCCGGAGCGCGTCATGAGTGGAATTTCCTTCATCGAGCTATACGTCTTCGTGCTCGCCGCGTTCGTCGGCTACCAGGTGATCTCACGGGTGCCGCCGCTGCTGCACACGCCGCTCATGTCGGCGACCAACGCGATCTCGGGGATCTCGCTCGTCGGCTCGCTAGTGCTCGCCGGCGCCAATTACGGCACGCTCGCCACCGTCCTGGGCGTCATCGCCGTCACGGCCGCCATGACGAACGTCGTGAGCGGCTTCCTGATCACGGACCGCATGCTCCGGATGTTCCGGCGGGGCGACGACAAACCGTGATCCGGGAGACGGTCATCCAGATCGCCTACCTCGCGGCCGCGGTGCTGTTCATCCTCGGACTGAAGGGGCTCGCCTCACCGGCCACGGCGCGGCGGGGGATGCTGTATGCCGAGATCGGGATGCTCGTGGCGATCGTCGGGACGCTGTTACAGCACGAGATCGTCCGCTACGACTGGATCATCGTCGGCTTGGCCCTGGGCTCCGTGATCGGCGCCCCGATCGCGATCTACATGCCGATGACCGCTGTACCCCAGCGGACCGCGATCTCCCACATGTGCGGCGCGCTGGCGGCGACCCTGGTGGGTGTGGCGGAGTACTGGCGCGTCGGCGGCCGGGTGCCCCACGCCGAAATGGCCGCGCTCGGGTTTGAGGTGATGTTCGGCTCGCTCACGATCACTGGCAGCTTCATGGCGTTCGGGAAGCTGCAGGAGCTCGTGAAGGGCGCCCCTATCACCTACCGCGGCCAGAACGCGGTGAACATCACCCTGTTCCTGGTCACGCTCGGGTTGTTCGCCTACCTGATCGTGCAGCCGGGAGCGCAGCATGCCTTTTACGCCATGCTCGCGCTCGGGCTGTTGATCGGCGTATTCATCGTGCTGCCGATCGGCGGCGCCGACATGCCGGTCGTGATCTCGCTCTTGAACTCGTACGCCGGGCTCGCGTCGGCGGCGACCGGGTTCGTGCTTGGGAACAACGTGCTGATTATCGCGGGATCGCTCGACGGCGCGTCTGGGTTCATCCTCTCGATTCTCATGAGCCGGGCGATGAACCGCTCGTTCCGCAACGTGCTGTTCGGGGCGTTCGGGAGCGAGACGACGGCCGTCAAATTGCTGGCGGGCGCGACCGAGAAGAGCGCACGCGCGATCGGCGCCGAGGACGCCGCGATCCAGCTGGCCTACGCGCGCTCGGTGATCGTGGTCCCGGGGTACGGCATGGCCGTGGCGCAGGCCCAGCACCAAGTCGCGGAGCTCGCCGACTTGATCGAGAAGCGGGGTGGCACAGTGAAGTTCGCGATTCACCCGGTCGCCGGGCGCATGCCGGGGCACATGAACGTGCTGCTCGCCGAAGCCAACATCCCCTATGACCGGCTCTACGACATGGAAGCGATCAACGACGAGTTCGCGAACACCGACGTGGCGCTCGTGATCGGCGCGAACGACGTCGTGAACCCGGCCGCCCGCAACGATCGCTCGAGCCCGATCTACGGCATGCCGATTCTCAACGTAGACCAAGCGAAGAGCATCATCGTGCTGAAGCGCAGCATGAACCCAGGCTTTGCCGGGATCGAGAACGAGCTGTTCTACAATCCCAAGTGCTCGATGCTGTTCGGCAACGCCAAGGACTCGCTCGTCAAGCTCATCACCGAGGTGAAGAACGTTTAGGCAGACGGCCCCACCCCTTCAGGTGCCCCCGACCTAGGGGCTGCGCCGAGCGACTCGAGCGCGTCCGCGTAGTCGCGCACGAGCCGCCCGACCGAATAACGCTCGAGCGCCCGGTGGCGCGCCGCTTCGCCCAGCGCCACCCGGCGAGGGGCATCCTGCAACAGATCGCCGAGCGCCCGGGCGAACCCCTCCCGATTGCCGCTCGGCGCGACCACGCCGGCCGCCCCCAAGAGTTCGCGCGTGCCGCCGCCGTCGGCCGCCACCACGGGCCGGCCGCACGCCAGCGCCTCGATCAGTACGAGCGCGAACACCTCGTCCGGGCGCGTGTGCACCACACAGCTGGCGGCGTTGTATGCCCCGACGAGCTCGGCGGCGTCCAGCTGACCGACGAAGCTGACCTCCACGTGGAGCGCGTGCGCCTGCACGCGGAGCGGCTCCGCCAGCGCGCCCGAGCCACACAGCACCAGCCGCGGGGCGGGGGGCCGCAGAAGGGCGAGGCTGTCGAGGAGCAGGTCCCAGCGCTTCTCGATTTCGAGCGCGCCGACGCCCACGAGGAGCGGGCCATCCCCCAGTCGGTGGCGCGCGCGAAATGCCTGGCCGGCCCCCGGATCGGGCCGGAAGAGATCGCAGTCCACGCCGTTCGGGATGACGCGATGGGGCGCGCGACGCATGAAGGGTGCCTCAGCGAAGGCGGTCCGCGCGAGCCCGTGGGTGAGGAACACCGTCAACCCGACCCGCCGGAACGCCAGGCGCGTGAGCGGATCGCGCGGCGGACCGGGCGTCGAGATGCAGTACACGATGCGGAGCGGGCGCCGGAGGGCCGCCACTGCCGCCAGCCGAATGTCCCGCGCCCGGTCCACGAGCACGACGTCGACCGCAAGCTCGCGCAGCGCGTGGCGCAGCGCGCGCGCCCCGCGCCAACTGGTATGGCCTACCGGGAGCGTCTGGACCGCGAGCTTGCGAGCGCGGAATCCGGCGGCGAGTGGCTCGTACGCGACGAGCGCGACGGTGGCGTGGCCCCGCGCATTGAGCCCGTGCGCGAGCACGGCGAACACGCTGCTCGAGCCCCGCCAGAAGCGGCTCGACGTCAAGAACGCGATGCGGAGCGGATGCGCCGCTAGCGGGGCCACCGGTAGTGGGCGCGGGCGAGGTCCGGCGAGCGGTAGGGTGGATCGAGCACGGCGGCCAGGGCCCCCACCGCCGGGACAGGTACCGCGCATGGGATGCCGACGGCGTGAGGGCTCAGCAGCGGCGGGTCACTCCTGCACCACGGTGAGCTTGAAGCCGTCGGGGTCGGTGATCGCGAAGGCGCGGTCCCCCCACGGCATGTCCTGCGGCGCGTAGTCGAGGCGCCCGCCCCGCGCCGTGATCCCCGCCGCCAGTGCGTCGATGTCCTGCGTGGTTGAAAGCCAGATGCGCAGGCCGTCGCCCTTCGGGCGGTCGCGACCCTTCGCGAAGTCGTCCTGATTGAGCATCAAGTCGCAGCTCCCCGCCTTGAGTTGGACCCCGAGCAGCTGGCCCGAGTCCTCCCACCGCTCGCCAACGGTGAAGCGCAGCACGTCGCGGTACCACGCGATACTCTTGGCCAGGTCGTTCACGGTGAGCGACACCGCCAGAGATCGGAGCCGCAACGATTCGGGCTGCAGCCGCACGGGGTGCCGGGGCGCGGGCCGTTTCTTGGCGGGACGCTTGGCTGTCTTCTTCCTGGCCATCGCTCGGCTCCTTACCTCGGGGTGCACCGCGCCATGCATCGCGACACGCGGACCACAAGCGTAGCGTCCCGCGGGCGCTTGCGCCAGATTTCGACACTCTCACCATCAGCGGAGTCGAGCCGATGCCAACGAGTCAAGCGACCGCGGTCTGGGAAGGCAAGCTGAAGGACGGCAGGGGAAACTTCCGGGCCGCGAGTGGGGCGTTCAGTGGCCCCTACACGTTCGCGACCCGGTTCGAGGGGGCGAAGGGCACGAACCCCGAAGAGCTGATCGCCGCGGCGCACGCCGCCTGCCTGAGCATGGCGCTCGCGGCCGGGCTCGAACGCTCCGGGAAGCCCGCCGCCAAGGTCGAGACCACGGCCGCGTGCACGATGGAAATGGTGCAGGGCGCGCCCCAGATCACCAAGATGGCACTCACGGTGCGCGGCAAGGTGCCGGGCCTCGACCAGGCCGGGTTCCAGAAGGCGGCGGACGAGGCGAAGCGCGGCTGCCCGGTGTCGAAGGCACTCGCCGGGATCCCGCAGATCACGCTCGACGCCAAGCTGGAATAGGCGGGGCGCGAGGGGGGAAGGGGCCGCGCCAGGGTGTGGACCGTGTACATGCTGCGCTGTCGCGACGGCTCGCTCTACACCGGAATCACCAACGATCTCCCGAACCGCCTGCGACGCCATAACGCGGGCACCGCGAGCGCCTACACGCGTGCCCGCCGTCCGGTGCGGCTCGTGTACCAGGAGCCGCGCCGCGATCGCTCGGCGGCGCTGCGGCGCGAAGCCGCGCTGCGGCGGCTGCCACGTGCCCAGAAGCTCGCGCTCGTGCGGCGGACGCCATGACGCTCGACCGGCGCGACTGGGCGGGCCTCGTTGGGGCGCTGTTGCTCGCCGTTGGGTGCGTCCGCCTCGGCGTGTGGCAGCTCGACCGGCTGCGCCACCGGCGCGCGCGCAACGCGGCGCTCGCCAGCGCTCGCGCGCTGCCCCCCCTCGAGCTCCGTGGGATGCTACCCCTTGACTCGGTGCGAGGCCGCCGGGTCTGGGCGCGCGGGATCTACGACTACACTCACGAGCGCCTGGCGCACGGCCGGAGCTACGAAGGCGTCCCGGGCGTCGACCTCGTCACCCCGTTGCAACTCGCCCGCGGCGACGGCAGCGCCGTCCTCGTCGATCGCGGCTGGGCGCCGTCGCCGGACGGCTACCATGTAGATCAGGGCGCCTATCGGGGAACGGATAGCGCCACCGTGTTGGGACTCGGGGTCGCCGCCCCGCGCTGGCGCGGGGACGTGGACCCCGGGCCGCTCGGGGATTCGCTGCCCTACCGGCTCGCACCGTTCGTGGTCCAACAGTTGCCTGATTCGCCCCGGTCCGCCCCGCCCGTCGCACGTGGCAACGCTCCACGCCGCTGGGCCCTGCCCGAGCTCTCGGACGGCCCGCATCTCTCCTACACCGTGCAGTGGTTCAGCTTCGCCGTGATCATCGTGGTCGGCTCGCTCGCACTGCTCCGGAAGCGGGCCCAGGAAGGGCCGAGGGGTACCCAAAACGGCCGGTCCTAGCGATATTATGCTACCTTGGCCCGTGGTGTGCCTGGCGCGCTTTCGCACTCCGCGGGCCGTCGTTTGTGCCCTCCGAGAGGAGCCCGGTCGAGATGACTGCAGCCGCACCGATCAAGCATCCCGTGAAGGTCAGCCTCCTCTTGCGGCGCCGGCTGCGGGAGCTCAAACGCACGCCGCGCGAGCTCGCGGAGGCCGTAAACGTGTCCGAGGACTACATGGCGGACCTGGTGGCGGGGCGTCGACCCCCCCCGGGGCCCAACCGCAGCGACCTCTACACGCCGATGACCAAGTTCCTCCGGCTGCACCGCAATGACCTGCCGACCTGCGCCCGGGCCGAGCGCGGCACGGCGACCGTCGCCGGGCGGCCGGACCCGCGGGTGCGGCGCCAGGTGCTGGAGCTGTGTGCGCCCGAGCGCCAGCGCGTGGTGCAGCGCCGGTTCGCCCGGGCAGATGGCGCGGAACTCGAAGGCGTGATCGTGGGTCGGCTGCTCTCGGTGGCCCAGGGGTTCGTGAACCGCAAGCTCGAGGACGAAGTGGGGCTGCGGATGGCCGCGACGCGCGATGGGTGCACCTTCCTCCAGGCGCGGATGCGGCTGCTCGAGTTCCTCGACGCCGATTCGGCGTCCCTCACCCCGCGCGACTGCGACGAGTTCCTCCGGCCGCGCATCACGACCTGGGATATCGATCTCGACACGCGCGCCATGCGCATCGTGTTGCGCTAAACGCGCGCCATGCGCATCGTGTTGCGCTAATGCAAGCGGCGCCGTCCCTAGGGACGGCGCCGCTCGTCTGACTGCCAGCCTCGCGGCCGGCTTACAGCTTGACGACGTTCTGAGCCGCTGGGCCCTTCTGACCCTGTACGACGTCGAACTCGACCCGCTCGCCTTCGGCGAGCGACTTGAAGCCCTGTGCTTGAATCGCGGTGTGGTGCACGAAGCAGTCCTTCTCGCCGTTCTCAGGCGTGATGAAACCGAAACCCTTCGCGTCGTTGAACCACTTCACGACCCCAGTGATACGTGCCATCTTGCTGGTACTCCTCTAAGGACTTAATGGTGTTCGCGGCGTCGTGCGGACTTCACCTTGCGGCGCGCCGCTGCTTTATCCTTCCGCCGCCGTAGAGCGCCCGGGCTCTCGTAGAAGCGTTTCCGCTTCATGTCCTGAAAGAGCCCGGCCTTGGTGATCTGACGACGGAACTTCTTGAGGACATATTCCAATCGGTCGCCGTCGCCTACGGTCACTTCCACCCGGTTCTCCAGTGTGAGAGCGCCAGAAACGACAAAGACCGGGGCGGCAGCCCAGGTCCTCGAAACAGTCTCTGGTTCGTGTTCGCTCGGAGGGGATGATCGCAGGGCGCACCGGATTTGTCAACACCCAGCTTTTGCACGACTTGACGTGGCCTGCCCATTCCGCTAGGGTTCGGACGAACCACGAGCTGGCATCCTTCCGAAGGACGGTCCCGCTCAGGAGCGGGTTCCGGCGCTGTACACACGCCCGGTCTCATTCCCAAGGTTCACAAAACGAGTGCAGTGGCGCTGCGGCGCGGTGGCCTCTAGCCACCGGCAGCGTGCGTGTGTGTGTTTCAGAAAGGAAGACGTCTAGCAATGCCATTTACATCGCTCGGGCTCGTGCCCGAGCTGGTCCGTGCCGTGGCCGAGGAAGGCTACGAGCACCCCACCCCCATTCAACAGGAAGCGATCCCCCTCGCCCTCGCGGGCCGCGACTTGATCGGGTCCGCCCAAACCGGGACCGGCAAGACGGCGGCGTTCATGCTGCCGATCCTGCAGCGCCTGACGCGCAACGGCACGAAGCACGTGCTGCGGGCCTTGGTGCTCGTGCCAACGCGCGAGCTGGCCGAGCAGGTGCTGCAGAGCGCACGCGCCTATGGCCGTCACTTGGACGTGAGCGCCGCGGCGATCTACGGCGGCGTCGGCATGGAGCCGCAAACCCGAGCGCTCAAGCACGGCGTGGACGTGGTAGTCGCGACGCCGGGCCGGCTGCTCGACCACATGGAGCGCGGCCACGTCGACTTCTCGCGGCTCGAGGTGCTGGTGCTCGACGAGGCGGACCGCATGCTCGATATGGGGTTCGCGCCCGATGTGCGCCGCATCCTGCGCGCACTCCCCGACCGGCGACAGACGATGCTCTTCTCGGCGACGATCTCGCCCGAAGTGGACGCGCTGGCACGGGCGGCGCTCGACGGGCACGCCTCGGTCGAGATCGGGCGGCGCGCCAAGCCGGCGGAGGGGATCGAGCACGTCGTGGTCGCGGTCGACAAGTTGCAGAAGCGGGGCGCGCTGGCGTCCATCCTGCGCGCCAAGCCCGCGGGCCAGACCCTCGTGTTCACCCGCACCAAGTATGGGGCCGACAAGCTGGTGACGTTCCTGCGGCGCGAAGACATCCTGGCCCACGCGATCCACGGCGACAAGGCCCAGAGTCACCGCACCCGCACGCTCGAGGCGTTCCGCGACGGCCGGGCGGACGTGCTGGTCGCGACCGACATCGCCGCGCGCGGGATCGACGTGGACGGCATCCGGATGGTCGTGAACTTCGACGTCCCACACGAGGCGGAGGTGTACGTACACCGCGTGGGCCGCACGGCGCGGGCGGGAGCGAGCGGGCTCGCGCTGACGCTGCTCTCGCCCGACGAGTGGCTCCTCATGGGCGACATCGAGAAGCTCGTGGGCCAGACCTTCCCCCGCGAGGTGATTCCCGGGTTCGAGCCGTCGGTGCCACCGCTGCAGCCAAAGCCGCTCGCGGCGGAGCAGCCCAAGCCGGGCCGGTCGGTGCGCGCCCGGAGTGGAGGCCGGCGGCGGCGCTAGCCGTTCGCGCGCCGAGCTGGCCGCGCATCACGACTGTCGGTCAGCTCGTCGCCGGGCAAGCGCTGCGCGCAATGGCCACGGCGGTCGGGCCCGGCCTGCGCGGCGCCACCCCCTGGTGGTGACGCGCGTGCCGTACGCAGCCCCTAGCCCCGCCGCTCGATCGGCAGGTAGTCGCGCTGGCTCGCCCCGGTGTAGACCTGGCGCGGCCGGGCGATCTTCTGGTCCTTGTCGAGCAGCATCTCCTGCCATTGCGCGAGCCATCCCGGCGTGCGCCCGATCGCGAACAGCACGGGAAACAGGTCCAGCGGGAAGCGCATCGCCTCGTAGATGATCCCCGAATAAAAGTCCACGTTGGGGTAGAGCTTGCGGGACACGAAGTAGTCATCCTGGAGCGCGATGCGCTCGAGCTCGACGGCGATGTCGATGAGCGGGTTCTTCCCGGTGACCTCGAACACCTCGTCGGCGATCTGCTTGATGATCTGCGCCCGGGGGTCGAAGTTCTTGTAGATGCGGTGCCCGAACCCCATCAGCCGGAACTCGCCACGCTTGACGCGTGCGATGTAGGCCGGAATGCGGTCCTTCGAGCCGATCTCGCGCAGCAGTTTCAGCACCTCCTCGTTGGCGCCGCCGTGCAGGGGGCCGTACAGCGCGGCCGCGGCCGCCGCCATGCACGAGTAGGGGTCGGCGTGGGACGAGCCCACCGAGCGCATCACGCTCGTCGAGCAGTTCTGCTCATGGTCGGCGTGGAGGATGAACAGGACGTCCAGGGCGTGCTCGAGGGTCTTGTTGGGCGTGTACTTCACCTCGGTGGCCCGAAACATCATGTTGAGGAAATTGCCGCTGTACGAGAGGTCGTTGTCGGGGTACGCGTACGGCATGCCCACCGAGTGGCGGTGGGCGAACGCGGCCAGGGTGGGCGCCTTGGCGATCAGCCGGAAAATCTGGTTGCGACGCGAGGTCTCGTCCTGGATCTGCTTGGCCTCGGGGTAAAAGGTCGAGAGCGCCGCGACCGTGCTCACGAACATCCCCATGGGGTGCGCGTCGTGATGGAACCCGTCGATGAACTTCTTGATGCTCTCATGCACGATCGTGTGGTGCGTGACGCCGTACACCCACGAATCGAGCTCGGTGGCGGAGGGCAGTTCGCCGTGCAAGAGCAGGTAGGCCGTCTCGAGGAACGTGCTCCGCGCGGCGAGTTGCTCGATGGGGTAGCCGCGATAGCGGAGGATGCCCTTGTCACCGTCGATGTAGGTGATCGCGCTGCGACACGCCGCGGTGTTCATGAACCCGGGGTCGTAGGTCACCAACCCCGCGTCGTCGTCGGCCAGCTTGATCTGGCGCAGGTCAGCCCCGCGAATCGCGCCATCCTGGACCGGCACCTCGTACTGGCGGCCGGTCCGGTTGTCGGTGATCGAGAGGCTACTCTTCGGCACGCGCAGTGGTCCTGGAAATGGCCCGCGAAAGATAATCGGAGGAGGGCGTGGGGCGGTAACGGCGGACCCGGCTGCGGGTCCGGGGCCCACGCCGTTGGCCGGCGGGGTCGGGTCGCGTATCTTGGGGGTTCATGACCCATCCCCCCGCAGCGAAACGTGATCCGCTCTATCCGACCCGCTCCGCCGCCGGCGCGCTCCTGGGCCAGCAGCTCGCGGCGCGGGGCTACCTCGGGTGCCTGCTACTCGGCATCACGCCCGAAGGGGTGGAGATCGCGGCCAATGCCGCCAAGGCGATGGGGGCCCAGTTCGATGTCCTCGTCGCCGCCTTCATCAAGCTGGGATCGAACCTCGCGCCGATCGGCGCCATCGCCGAGGCGGCGCCTTCGGAGATGGACCCCGACTTCCAACCGAGTGGCGGGCTGCTCGACAAGCTCGCCAGCGCCATCGACGAGTCGCGCGCCCGCGTGAGTCAGGACCTGATCCTCTATCGAACCCAGCGCCCGGTGAAGCGGCTCGCCGATCGGATCGCGGTCATCGTGGACGGGGCGGTCATCTATCCGTGGAAGGTGCTCGCAGCGGCCAAGGCGGCCGAGCAGTTGAGCGCGAAACAGGTGGTGATCGCGACCCCGGTGGCGACGCAGGTGGCGGCCGACCGGATCGCAGCGCGGCACTACGAGTTCGTTTGCCCGAGCGTCGTGCTCGACCCGGGCGGCCATCCGGCCCCCTACGGGGACGTGGCGGGAGACACTCCCGAGCGGCTGCGCAGCATCATGATCGCCCACCAGGCGGCCTGACAGCACCCCGGCCGAAGCCGGCGCCGCGTCACTCGAGTTCCACCATGCCCCGCTCGAGCCAGCGGTGCTCGCCGGCGAGCGCCTCCTGGGCCACGCGATACGCCCGCGTGTCGGCGTTGCGCCCGAGCTCGCGGAACTTGGCCTCGACGCGCCCGCGGGCCTGCCGGCAGAACAGATCGGCGAGTTCGACCGCCCGCCGCCCCGCCGCCGGATCGTGGCGCGACAGCCACTGCGCCCGGGCGCACACCGCCGCCATCGCGAACAACTCGGCACCGACGTCGACTAGCCGGAACAGCACCGCCTGGCGGTACTCGAGCTTCGGGCCGAAGCGCACCATCGCGTGGAACACGCCGCGCGCCAGCCGCCTCGCCCCGCGCTCCACATAGCGCAACTGCCGGGCCAGCCGTCCGAACTCCGCGTACTTGGGCCAGAACCCCCAGCCGAGCCAGCGGGACGGATACCACCAGGCGTAAAACAGCGCCGAGCGGACGAGCCCCTTCGCCCGCACGCCCAGGCTCTTTCCCGGCATCACGACGTCACCCGCTACCTCCAGATGCTTGTCTACCGCCTCGCGGGCGATGAACAGGTGCATGATCTCGCTCGACCCCTCGAAGATGAGGTTGATTCGGAAGTCGCGCATGATCCGCTCCACCGCGATCGGCTTCTCCCCGCGCGCCCGCAGTGAGTCGGCCGTCTCGTAGCCGCGCCCGCCGCGGATCTGGACGGTATCGTCGATGATGCGCCACCCGGCCTCGGAGTTGTAAAGCTTGGCGATCGCCGCTTCGAGGCGGATGTCGTAGCCGCCGCGGTCGGCCATGGCGCCGCACAGCTCGGCCAAGGCCTCCATGGCGAAGGTGTTCGCCGCCATCGCGCCGATCTTCTGGGCGATCGCGTCGTGCTTGCCGATGGCGCGGCCCCACTGCACCCGTTCACTGGCCCAGCGGCGCGAGATCTCGAGGCAGCGCTTCCCAGCAGCGACCGACGAGATGGGCAGCGTGAGCCGGCCGGTGTTGAGCGTGATGAGGGCGAGCTTCAATCCCTTGCCCACCTTCCAGAGCACGTTTTCGTTTGGCACGCGCACGTTCGTGAACGAGATCACCCCGTTGTAGAGTGCCTTGAGGCCCATGAAGTGGCAGCGGTGCGTCACCGTGACGCCGGGCCAGCCCATCTCCACGATGAACGCCGTGATCTGCCGCTTTTCCTTGCCGTTCACGACCGTGGACGGCGTCCGGGCCATGACGACCATCAACTCGGCCTTGGTGCCGTTCGTGCACCACAGCTTCTCGCCGTTCAGGATCCACGCCTCGCCATCGGCGCTCGGAACGGCCGTCGTCTCCATCGCCGCGGGGTCGGACCCGACGCCAGGCTCGGTGAGGGCGAACGCCGAGATCGCGCCCTTGGCGAGGCGCGGGAGATACCGCTGCTTCTGCGCCTCCGAGCCGAACATCTTGAGGGGCGTGGGCACGCCGATCGATTGGTGCGCCGATAGGAGGGCCGTGAGCGAGCCGTCGATCGAGGAGACGAGCTCGATCGCCCGCATGTAGGAGAGCTGCGACAGGCCGAGCCCGCCATACTCGCGCGGAATCTTGATGCCGAAGGCGCCGAGCTGGCGCAACCCCTGGATCACGGTCTCGGGGATCTCACCCTCGCGGTCGATCTTGTCGGAATCGACGGAGGTGCGGAGAAACCGCTCGAGCTGGTCCAAGAACGGCTGGGCGCGGCGGGTCTCTTCGGGATCCTGCTCGGGGTAGGGATGGATCAAGTCGAGGCGCAAGCGGCCGAGAAACAGGTCGCGCACGAAGCTGGGCGCGGCCCACTCAGTCTCTCGCGCGGCTTCGGCGACTTCGCGCGCCTCGTCGGCGCTGACCCGGCGTTCCGGAGCGGTAGCGGTGGTGGCCATGAGTACCTCCGCTCATAACTTAAGCGCCTTGACAGGGCCGCGCGTAGGGGGAGATTGCGCCTCGCCTGAACCGAGGAGCCTCCCGATGCGCCGCTCGCTGCCGCTCGCCGCCACGCTCGCCTGGTTCACCTCCCTGGCCGCGCAAGCGCCCCGGCCGAGCGTCGCGCCCTCCATCCTCGTCAAGGCCGGCCGCTTGATCGACGGTCGGGGCGACACCCCCCGCGCGGGCGTGGGCATCTTGATCGACGGGGATCGCATCAAAGCGGTCGGCCCGCTCGCCCAGGTGCAAGCCCAGGCGAAGGACGCCCGCGTGATTGACCTGGCCCAGATGACCGTGCTGCCGGGATTCATCGACACCCACACCCACCTCTTGCTCCAGGGCGACCCCACGGCCGAGTCCTATAACGAGCAGCTGCTGTACGAATCGACCGCGTATCGCGCGCTCTTGGCCGGGCGCAACGCCCGTATCGCACTCGAGCACGGCTTCACGGCGCTCCGTGACTTGGAGACCGAAGGCGCGATGTACGCCGACGTGGACATCAAGCGGGCGATCGAGCGCGGCGTGATCCCCGGGCCCCACGTCTTCGCCTCGACTCGGGCGATGGCGCCCACCGGCATGTACCCGATCGTGTCGGACAACTGGGAGCTCGAGCTGCCGCATGGGGTGCAGCCCGTCGACGGGGTCGACGGCGCTCGGCTGGCGGTGCGCCAGCAGGTGGCGCACGGAGCGGACTGGATCAAGTTCTACGCCGACCGCCGCTACTACTTCGGGGCGGACTCGGTGCTGCACAGCTGGGTCAACTTCACCGACGACGAGGCCCGGGCAATCGTGGACGAGGCCCATCGTCTGGGCCGCCGTGTGGCCGCCCACGCGATCGGCGCCGACGGCATCGCAGCCGCGCTGCGCGCCGGGGTGAACACGGTCGAGCACGGCGACGGCATGACCGACTCGCTCATGGACGTGCTCGTGGCGAAAGGGGTGTACTGGGTGCCCACGGTCACGGTGGCGCACTACGTCGCGGGACCCCGCGGCGGCGTGTGGGCCCCCATGGTCGAGCACCAGCGCCAGGCCATGGCGCGCGCCATGAAAAAAGGTGTCCGGATCGTGTTAGGGACTGACGTGGGGGGCTTTCCGTGGACCGAAGTCAACCAGGCGAAGGAATTCGAATTTTACGTGCAGTACGGCATGACCCCGATGCAGGCGATCAAGTCGGGGACGTCGCTCGCCGCCGAGCTTCTCGGCCAGCCCGATCTCGGCGCCGTCGGCCCGGGTATGGCGGCGGATCTGGTGGCAGTGGCGGGGGATCCCTTGAAGGACATTACGGAACTCCAGCGCGTCCGGTTCGTGATGAAGGGCGGGGCGACGTATCTTTCGCCATAGTGCGGCGCGCGCTCGGGACTAGCTTCGCTCTGTTGCTTGGCGCCGCCGGCCCGGTGGCGGGGCAGTTCGCCCCGCCCGGCACCGGCGGCGTCGCGGCGTTGGCGAGTGCGCTGGCCCAGCTGGGCGCGAACAAGCGCGTCCTGGTGATCGGCGCGCACCCCGACGACGAGGACACAGAGCTCCTGGCGATCCTGTCGCGCGGGATCGGTGTCCAGGTCGCCTATCTCTCGCTCTCGCGCGGTGAGGGCGGCCAGAACGCCATCGGTCCCGAGCTCGGCCCCGAGCTCGGGATCATCCGCACCGAGGAACTCCTCGCCGCCCGCCGGCTCGATGGGGCCCGTCAGTTCTTCACCCGCGCCTACGACTTCGGTTTCTCGAAGACCGTGGAAGAGACGTTCCGCTTCTGGCCGCGTGACTCGCTGCTCGCGGACGTGGTTGCCGTGATCCGTCGGTTTCGACCGCAGATCATCGTGTCGATCTTCTCGGGGACACCGCGCGACGGCCACGGTCAGCATCAAGCGGCCGGGATCGTCGCCCGCCAGGCGTTCGAGGCGCTGCGCGACTCGAGCTGGGGGCCGCTGAAGCTGTATCGCGCCGCCTGGTTCGACACCGGCGCCGCCACGCTGCGACTCGACGGGGGCGCGCTCGATCCCGTTACCGGTCGCTCCTACCATCAGATCGCGATGGCGGGACGCAGCCGCCACCGCTCGCAGGACATGGGCCAGATCGAGCGGCCGGGACCGAGCCTCGACCGACTGGCATTCGTCGCGTGGCGAGACCCGGGGCGCGGGACGCGGGACGGAGATGGCCTGTTCTCGGGTGTCGACACGCTCCTCGCGGGCACCCGGGGCTACGGGGCGCTGATCGATTCGGCCCGCGCGCGGCTCAACCCGGCGCATCCCGGCGCGATCGTGGCGCTCCTCACCCGGGCCCTCGCCGCGCTCGCAGAGGCGGACTCCGGCCAACACGCGCTGCTCGAGCAGACGCTCGCCGCAGCGGCCGGGGTGGCGATTGACGGGGTCGCGGACGACGGCATCGTGATTCCCGGCGAACGCCTCCAGGTCGAGACTACGGTCTGGAACGCGGGCGAGACCGGGGTGTCGCTCGATGGGGTCGACCTGGGCGCGCCGCCCGGCTGGACGGTCGAGCGGCTCGACCCCGCGAGCTCCGCCGCCGCGCCGGGGACGGTCGCGACGCGTCGCTTCGCCGTCACGATCGCCGCCGACGCGCCGCGGTCGCAACCATACTTCCTCAAGCGCCCGCTCGCCGGCGCTTTGTACGACTGGACCGGCGTGCCGGCGGCATGGCGCGGATTGCCGTTCGAGCCACCACCGGTCGAGATGACCGTCCGGCTCACGATCGCGGGCCGGCCCGTGACGCTCTCGCGCGAGGTCGTGTATCGCTACCGCGACCCACAGACGGGTGAAGTGCGGCGGCCGATCCTCGTCACCCGGCCGTTCGACCTCACGGTGACCCCGGATCTCGTCGTGTGGCCGGTCGACGGGGCGGCCGCCGGCCCGCGGCGCTTCACGGTCACGGTGACGAACCGCACGCAGGGACCGGCTACACCCCGGGTCGTCGTCACGCCGCCCCCCGGGTGGTCCACGGCCCCGCCCGAGACGCTCACATTCGCGCGCGAGGACGAATCCAAGAGCGTGACGGTGACGCTAGCACTACCGTCGCAGCCACGCCCCGGTCACTACGAGCTCACGGCGGCGGCGGTCGCGGCGGGCGCGGCGGGCGCGGCGGGCGCGCGGAGCGAGGGGGCACTCGCGCTGATCGATTATCCGCATATTCGGCCGCGGCCGGTGGAACACGCGTCGAAGGCCGAGTTGCGCGTGGCGCGACTGTCGCTGCCCGCGCTCACGCGCGCGGGTTACGTGCGCGGCGCCTCGGACCGGGTGCCGGAGGCCCTCGCGGCGGTCGGCGTTCCGATCGAACTGTTGGGCTCGGACACCTTGGCGCGCGGCGACCTCTCGCGCTACGACGCCATCGTGATCGGCAGCCGTGCCTACGAGACCGAGCCAGCGCTCGTCGCGAACAACGGGCGGTTGCTCGACTACGCCCGCGCCGGCGGTCTCGTGATCGTGCAGTACCAGCAATACCCGTTCGTGAGTGGCGGCTTTGCGCCCTACCGGCTCTCGATCGCGCGCCCCCACGACCGCGTGACCGACGAGACGGCCCCGGTCCGCGTGCTCGATCCGGCCAGTCCCGTGTTCCACGTGCCGAATGAGATCGGCCCCGCCGACTGGCAGGGCTGGGTGCAGGAGCGTGGCCTCTACTTCCCCCACGACTGGGATTCCACGTACGCGCCGCTGCTTGAGATGCACGACCCGGGCGACCCGCCGCTGCGTGGCGCCCTGCTCGTGGCGAGCGTCGGTGCCGGCACCTACGTCTACACCGGCCTCGCGTTCTTCCGCGAGCTGCCGGCCGGGGTTCCCGGCGCCTATCGCCTCTTCGCGAACCTCTTGGCACTGAAGCGACGGAATGTGCCCTAGGACCGCCGGGCTTGGGGAGCGGGACAGTGGCGGGCGGGACGGTGAGGAAGCGGGGGGACGCGCGCTCGGCCTGAGGCTCTCCCGACGCGGCGCTCCTCGCTCCCCGTGGGGTGCGCTGGCTGCCGCGCTCCTCGTCGCGGCGTGCGCGCGCGACCCGCGAACCCAGCTCGTCATCTATTCCCCCCACGGCCGGGACCTGCTCACCCTGATCGAGCGGCACTTCGAAGCGCTGCACCCCGACGTGGCCGTACGCTGGCTGGATATGGGCTCGCAGGAAGTGTACGACCGGCTCCGCTCGGAGCGCGCCAATCCCCAGGCCGACATCTGGTTCGGAGGGCCGGCAACCATCTTCGCGCTGGGGGCGGCGGACTCACTACTGGAGCCGTTCCGGCCGACCTGGGCAGCGGCGATCGCGCCGCACGGCCGTGGCCCGGGAGATCGCTACTGGGCGGTCTATGAGACCCCTGCCGTCATCGTGTACGCGGAGCGGGCGGTGCCAGCGCGCGAGGCGCCACGGGACTGGGACGATCTGCTGGACCCGCGCTGGAAGGGGCGGCTCCTGATCCGCGACCCGCTCGCCTCGGGCACGATGCGAGCCGTGTGGGGCATGATCATCGAGCGCGGACTCAAACAGACGGGCGACACGGCCGCCGGGTTCCGATGGCTGCGGCGGCTCGACGCGCAGACGAAGGAATACGTGCTGAACGGACCGCTCCTCGACCAGAAGATCGTGCGCGAGGAAGGGCTCGTCACCATCTGGGATCTCCCGGACATCTTGCTGAGCAGACGCGACGGGTTGCCGCTCGGCTACGTGTTTCCGACGAGCGGCACGCCGGTGATCGAGGACGCGATCGGCGTGGTCCGGCACGCGCGCCACCGCGCCCAGGCGCAGGCGTTCATGGAATACGTGGGATCGGTCGACGCGCAGTTGTTCGCCGCCCGCGAGGCCTACCGCCTCCCGGCCCGCCGCGATCTGCCGTCCGACTCCTTGCCGCCCTGGGCGCGCGAGGTGCGCCACGTGATGCGAGTCGCGGACGTCGATTGGGATCTGCTCGCGGCGCGCGGGGCGGAGTGGATGCGCTACTGGGACGAGACAGTGCGCGGGAGGGGGGCGAGGGGGGACGCGGCCGGGAGGCAGGCGCGGTGACGGCGTTCGTGACGCTCGACGGCGTGGCGAAGCGCTGGTCGGATAGCGTCACGGTCGGGCCGCTCTCGCTCGCGGTGGCGCGCGGCGAGATCCTTGCGCTGCTCGGTCCCTCGGGGAGCGGCAAGACGACGGTGCTCCGGTTGTTGGCGGGCTTCGAGACGCCAGACGCGGGTCGCCTCGTCATCGAGCAGGAAGACGTCACGGCCGTGCCGGCGGCGCGGCGGCGGTGCGGCATGGTGTTCCAGCACTACGCCCTGTTTCCGCACTTGGACGTGGGGGAGAATGTGGCGTTCGGGTTGCCGGGCGGGCGGGCGCGACGCGATGGCAGTGTGGCGCGCAAGACGGCGGACGCGCTCGCCCTCGTCGACCTCGCCGGCTTCGAACGGCGCCGCGTGCAGGAGCTCTCGGGCGGGCAGCAGCAGCGCGTGGCGCTCGCCCGCGCGCTCGCGCCCGAGCCGCGCGTGCTGCTGCTCGACGAGCCCCTGTCGAACCTGGACCCCGCGCTGCGCGAGCGCACGCGCCGCGAGCTGCGCGCGTTGATCACGCGCCTCGGGATCACCAGCGTGTTCGTGACGCACGAGCAGGAGGAGGCGTTCGAAGTGGGGGACCGGGTGGCGGTGCTGCACGAGGGGCGGCTCGAGCAGCTCGGCGCGCCCGACGAGCTGTACGAGCGCCCGCGCAGCCTGTTCGTCGCCACCTTCGTTGGCCGCGCGAACGTGGTGCGCGGGCCGACGGCGGCCGCGTTGGGGGCGGAGGCCGGCGAGCTCGCGGTGGTGCGGCCCGAGCGCCTCAGATTCGCTGACGCCGGTGTGCCGGGTGTGGTGCGAGAGCGGCGCTACATCGGCGCTGCGGCGTTCTATCAGGTGGCGACCGACGCGGGAGACCGGCTGGAGGTGCTGGCCGGTCCGGCGGCCGCCCGGGTCGGGGAGCGCGTGTATCTCGAGGCGAGTGGCGTGCTGACGTTCCCGCAGGAGCCCGCGTGAGAGAGGCCGCGCGGCTCGGCTTGCTCGCGCGCGCGGTGCTCACGCTGCTGCTCGCCTGGCTCGTGCTTTATCCGATTCTCATCGTGCTCGTGGACGCGGGCCACGGTGACGCGCTCGCCCGGTTCGTGGCGCGGCCGGGCGAGTGGCGCGCCCTGTGGGCCAGCGTCTGGATTTCACTCGCGAGCGTCGCCCTCGCCGCGGCCATCGGGGTGCCGCTCGCGTTTCTGTTCGAATGGCTCGAGTTCCCCGGCCGCAAGACGCTGGGCTCGCTCATCGCCCTCCCGGCCGTGCTGCCGCCGTTCGTAGGGGTGATCGCCTTCCTCTTTCTGTACGGCGAGTCGGGGTTCGTCGCGCGCGCCGTGCGGGCGGCCTTCGGTCTGGCCCGGGCGCCGTGGCAGCTCCAGGGCGCGGGCGCGATCCTCTTGGTCCACGCGTACTCGATGTACGTGTACTTCTACCTGTTCACCCGGGCCGGGCTCGCGAGCCTCGATGCCTCCGTGCTCGAGGCCGCCCAGTCCCTTGGGGCGGGGCGCTGGGACACTCTGCGCCGTGTGACCCTGCCCCTGTTGCGCCCCGCCCTCGCCGGCGCGGCGCTGCTCGTGTTCATGACCGCGCTCGGGTCGTTCAGTGCCCCCTACGTGTTCGGGGGCGGGTTCCGGGTCATGACGACGCAGATCGTGGCGACCAAGCTCAACGGCGAGCTGCCGCTCGCGATGGTCGAGACCGTGGCCCTGGCCCTGATCGCGACCCTCGGGCTCGTGCTGCTGCGCCGCACTGAAGGGAAGGACGTCCTCGCCGCGCTCGGCAGGGGCACCGCGCGCCGGCGCCGGCCGATCGCAGCCCCGGGTGCGCGCACGCTCGCCACGACGGCCGGGTGGGCACTCGCGGTGCTGCTCCTGCTGCCGCATCTGACGCTCGTGCTGGTGTCGCTCGTACCCTACGGCACCTGGACCACCGAAGCGGTGCCACCGGTGCTCGGCCTCGTGAACTACAAGCGTCTGTTCGGCGAGCCCGAGCGGCTGCGGCCGCTCGTGAACTCGCTATGGATGGCGGGCGCGAGCACGCTCGCGGCGCTCGCGTTGGCGCTCGCGGCCGGCGTGCTGGTGGGCCGACCACGGCTCCGGAACGGACGCGGGTGGCGCGGCGTGATCGAGACCCTGGTGGCACTCCCCTGGGCCCTGCCCGCCACGGTGTTCGCCGTGGCGCTGGCCACGACGTTCAGTGTCGCGCGGCCGCTGGAACTGCGCTGGGTGCTTGTGGGCACGGTGGTGCTGTTGCCGCTCGCCTACCTGGTGCGCAACCTGCCGATCACGGGGCGCGCGGTGCTCGCCGGCTACCGGCAGCTCGACCCGGCCGTCGAGGAAGCCGCCGCGAGCCTCGGGGCCGGGCGCTGGGCCACCTTCTGGCGTGTCACGCTGCCGCTCTTGAAGCCGGCCCTCGCGGCCGGCGGCAGCCTCGCGTTCGTCACGGCGCTGGGGGACTTCGTGACGTCGATCGTGCTGTACACCTATGACAACCGCCCCATTTCGATCGAGATCATGTCGAGCCTCCGGGTCTCGGAGCTCGGCGCCGCGGGTGCGTTCGGCGTGATCCTCATGCTCGGGAGCGCGCTGGTCCTCGGGGTCGGAGCGAGACGATGAAACGGATCGCGGTGCTGATGGCGGTGGCGTTCGTCGACATGATGGGGGTGATGATCCTCTGGCCGCTGTTACCCCTGTATGCCGTGAACCTCAACGCGACGCCCACAATGGTGGGCCTGCTCGTCGCGTCCTTTTCGATCGCGCAGCTGGGCTCGTCTCCGGTGTGGGGCTACGTCTCTGATCGCTACGGGCGACGCCCCGCGCTGCTGGTCGGACTGGCCAGCTCCGCGTTCGCCTACCTGGTGTTCGGCTTCACGCATTCGCTCTGGCTCCTCTTCGTGTCGCGCTTCGTGCAAGGCTTGGGGGGCGGCACGACGGGCGTGCTGCAGGCATACGTGGCGGACAGCATGCCACGGGCCGAACGGGCGAAGGCGCTGGGCTGGCTATCTGCGGCGACCAGCGCCGGCGTGATCCTCGGGCCGGCGATCGGTTCGTTCACGCACCGGTTCGGCGACGCGGCACCGGGCGTGTTCGCCGCGGCGTTGGTTTTGATCAACGTCGCGTGCGCGTGGAAGTGGCTCCCCGAGTCCCGCTGGGGACCCGCCGGCGCAGCGCCCGTGCCACGCTCGTCGGAGACGCTGGGCACGGCCGTGCGCAACATCGTGCAGCCCGCCCTGCGCGTGCTGTTCGAGCCGGGCCGCCCGGTGTCGCGGCTGATCTGGATCTACGCCTTCGCGATGCTCGCTTTCAACGCGTTGCCGCCGATCTTCTCGCTATACCTCCATGACCGCTTCGCCGTCACGGCGGACGAGATCGGCTACTTCTTCATGATCTTCGGGGCCGTGGGCGTCATCATGCGGACCGCGCCGGTCGGATGGTTCAACGCGCGCTTGGGCGAGGTTCGTACCATGCGGCTGGGTACGCTGCTGTTGCTCACCGGCTTCATTATCGTGCCGCTCGCGCCGACGCTGCCGCTGTTCGCCGTCGCACAGATCCTCCTGCCGCTTGGGACCGCGCTCCTGTTTCCAGCGAACTCCGCCTTGGTGAGCCACTGCGCTGAGCCGAACGAGATCGGCCTCACGCTCGGCGTCCAGCAGACCTACCGCGGCATCGCAGCCGTGCTCGGTCCCGCGTACGCTGGCCGGGCCTACGAGACGTTGGGCCAGCAGTTGCCGTTCTTCATTTCCGCCGGAATCATCGCCTTCGTGTTCTACCTGACTCTCCGCGTTCGTGGCGACACGCCGGCGCGGCGCGTCGCACCGGCCGGCTCCCCCGCAGCCTGAGGGGTTTTGCGCCGCGGTCACCCGCCGCTAGCTTATCGCACCATGATCGCGCTGCTGCTGTTCGCGCTCGCTGGAGTGGTGCCGCCCGTGGCCGCACCGCCGCGGCCCCGGCTGGTCGTCGTCATTACGGTGGACCAGTTACGGCCCGACTACTTCGAGCGCTACCGCACCCAGCTCCGGGGCGGGTTCGCCGTGCTCCTGAAGGGTGGGGCGGTCTTCACCAACGCGTACCAGGATCACGCCGTGACCGAGACGGCGCCCGGGCATGCGACGATCCTGTCGGGCCGCGTGCCCGCGCATACGGGCATCATCAGCAACCTCCACGGCGTCCAGGATTCGACGGCACCCGTCCTCGGGTTCTCCGGGGTCGGCGCCTCGCCCGCGCGGTTGCGGGGGACCGAGTTGTTCGACTGGCTCAAGGCCGCCGAGCCCGCTGCGCGAGCGCTGTCGGTGTCGGGTAAGGATCGCGGGGCGATCCTGCCGCTCGGCCACGCGAAACAGCAAGTCTACTGGTATCGCGCCGGCGTGTTCACGACGAGCCACTATTATGCCGACTCGCTCCCGACGTGGGTCCAGGCGTTCAATGCGCAGCGCGTGCCGTTCCGCGCCGCCGCCACGGAGTGGACGTTGCTGCTGCCGGAACGCGCCTATCCCGAGCCGGACAGCGTGCCCTACGAGAATCAGGGAAGGGACGTCACCTTCCCGCACCGTCTCCCGGGCGACAGTCAGCGGGCCGCCGTCGCCTTCATCGCCACGCCGACGATGGATTCGCTCACGCTCGCGTTCGCGCTCGAGGGCACGCGCGCCCTGCGGCTCGGGGCCCACGGCGCGACCGACCTGCTCCTCGTGAGCCTGTCGACTACGGACTACGTGGGGCACGCGTTCGGCCCCGATTCCCGCGAGATCCACGACCAGGTGGTGCGGCTCGATCGCTACCTGGGCCGATTCCTCGAGCAGCTCGCGGTGCGCTACGGCCGGGACAACGTGCTCGTGGTGCTCACCGCGGACCACGGGGTGACGCCGTTCCCGGAGCGCTCCCGCGCCCTGGGACACAGCGGGGCGGTGCGGGTGATCCCCGACAGCGTGATCCGAAGCGCCAACGCCGTACTCGACCAGCGCGTCGGTGGCGGCACCGGCGACTGGCTGGTGATGGAAACCGGCATGGTGTTGCTCGCGAGCCGCGCCGTGCTCGCCGCCCACGGTGTGGACGTGGATAGCGTGATCGCGGCGCTCGCGACGCGGCTCGCCGCCCTCCCGGGCGTGGCGCGCGTGGACCGGCCGGCGGATCTCGCCGGCCAGGATACGAGCGATCCCGTGGTGCGCCGCTGGCGCCACCAGCTGCCGCCCGACGCCGGCGTGGAGCTCGTGGTGACGCTGAAGCCGTACTCGGTGTGGGGCTCGCCCAGTGTGGCGATCGCGATGCACGGGCAGCCGACCGATCTCGACGCCCACGTGCCGCTGGTCTTCTTCGGGCCGGGGATTCGCCACGCGGTCCACGCCGGCCGCGTGCGCTCGATCGACATCGCGCCCACACTCGCGCGGCTGCTCGATCTCACACCGGCCGAATCGCTCGACGGGCGAGTGCTGACGGAGCTGTGGCCGTGACGCAGAAGCTGTCGGCCGATCAAATCCGCCAGATGGAAGAAATCCAGGACTACCAGCGGGTGGCGGATCGCGTCAAGCACCTGGTGGCCGAGCTCGAGGCCAACCGCGCCGGGCAGACCCGCGTGATCCAACAGTTGTGCGAGAAGATCGCGAACGAGACGTCCCAGATGCGCCAGCGGGCCCTGAGCTCCGGTATCGGGACGATCGCGGATGTGGCGGGGGTGATGTCGGTGATGGCCGGGCGCGGCGGCGGCATTCTCCTGAAGATCCGCGGGCTCGCGGACGGGGTGAACAGTTTGCAGATGCAGCTCGAGGTGGCCCTGAAGCACGCCATGACGCCGCACGAGCCGAAGTCGCCGCCGAAGAAGCCCGCCTGACGGTGCCGGCCATCCGCTGCAGCGGGCTCCTCAAGCGCTACGAGCTTCGGCGTGGCGCTCGCGATCTTTCGCTGGCGCTAGGTCAGTCGCCCTTGAGCAGCGCCCCCAGCCGGCGCAACAGACCGCGCGAGCGACGCAGCGCGTCGCGGAAGGCGGTCGCAGTGGGATGACGCGCCGCCGGATCGCTCGCGAGCGCCTTGCGTAAGACCTCCGCGAGCTCCCGGGGCACGTCGTGGCGGACGCGCTCGAGCGGCGGCAGATCGTCGGTGGTCTGGCGCGCGAGGATCGCCTCGGGCGTGCGCCCCTCGAACGGTGGCCGGCCGAGCAGCGCGAAATAGGCGGCCGCCGCGAGCGAGTAGAGGTCGGTCCGCTGGTCCACGCGCTCGCCCAACAGCTGCTCCGGCGCCGCGAACTGCGGGGTCCCACTGCGCGACGTGGCGCCGCCGAAGCGGCCGTCGCCGCGCAGCGCGAGCGCCAGGCCGAAATCGGTGACGCGCAGCCGGCCGTCAGGCTCGATCAGCAAGTTCTCGGGCTTCAAGTCCCGGTGCACCAGGCCGCGGGCATGAGCGTGCTCGAGCGCGGCAAGGCCCTGGTCGAGCAAGCGCACGGTCTGGTCGACCGACAGCGGTCCCTGCTTCTGCACCGCCTGCGCCAAGTTCGCCCCGGGGACGAGCTCCATCGTGTACCACTGCAGTCCGGCGCGACCCCCGATGTCGTAGATGCTCACGATGTTCGGGTGGCGCAGCTTCGCGGCGAGCTGCGCCTCGCGCCGGAACCGCTCCGTCACCGAGGCGTCGGCCGTGAGCGAGGGGTGCAGGACCTTGATCGCCACGTCGCGCTCGAGTCCGAGGTCGCGCGCCCGGTACACCCGGCCGAACCCGCCGGTGCCAATCTCCTCGAGCAGCTCGTAGTCGTCGCCGAGCGCGCGTCGCAGACGCCGCTCAAACCCCGCCTCCGCGAGCTGCGGTGCCGCTGCCGGCTCTTGAAACACCCCGGCGTCGCTCACGAAGTCCTCGAGCATCTCGGTCGCCGTGTAGTAGCGGTCGCCCGGGCTCGCCTGGAGCGCGCGCAGCATCACCCGCTCGAGCGCCATCGGTACTGCGGGCCGCAGCTGTCGCGGCGGCGTGACGCGCGCGGGATCGGGGTCGGGCTCCTGACCGGTCAGCACGTAGTACACGAGGGCTGCCACGGCGTAAACGTCGCTCGCCGGCTCGCCGGGCTCCCCGGCGCGCACCTCGGGCGCCACGAAGGCGCCGCCGGCGCCCCGGTCGGCAGGCGGGACGTCGGGGAGGCACCAGTTGGCGTAGCGCAGATCGGTGATCACCGCTCGCCCCGAGAGCTCGAGCATGAGCGTCGTGGGGAGGATGCGGCGCAGGATCACGCCGCGGGCGTGCGCGTGCTCGGCCGCGCTTAACAGGTCCCGCACCAAAGCGTGGGCCATGGGGATGGCGCGTGGTCCGCGGCGCAGCGCATCGGCGAGGCTCTCGCCCTCCACCCAATTGGTCGTGCGGTAGGCGAACCCGCCCGTCAGGCCGGCGGAGTAGACGTGGCGGATCGCGGGATGGTCGAGCGCCGCGAGCGTCTCGGTCTCGCGCAGGAACCAGGCGCGACCGGGCGAGTCGGGCACGAGGTGCACCTGCACGGCGACCGGCCGCTTCAAGAGCCGGTCCCAGGCGCGGTACACCGCGCGGTCCGGGGTCGTGGCGACGAGCTGATCCATGCGGTACGCCGCCGCGAGCGCCGGCACGAGGCCGTCGAGCCGATCGAGCGGACCGTCGCCGGCGCTCATGCGAGGGCCCTCGCTGGCCGCGCGCGGCACGCCGACAGCCGCCTCATGGCACGCGCACCTGAACGGCGGCCCAGCCCGCTGCCCCCGCGCCCGGCCGGTGATAGCGGACATCCCAGAGCGACACGCGCACACTGGTGCCACTCGAATCGACTTGGGCAGCGAGGAAGCGCGCGAACTGGGCGATCGCGTGGCCCTGGGGCGTCGCGAGCGCCGCCCGCACCGCGGGATGGTCGAGGTGGCGGGGCAGCGTCCAGCCTGGACCCGCGACGCTGTCAGCCGAGGCCGCGAGGAGCTCCCACCGGAACGGGCGCCCGACAAGCGTGAGCGCCGCCCACTCCGGCGCGGGCCCGAACCGCGCGATCGCCGCGCCGCGCGCGTTGTGCTTGACCGCCACACTCGCGGCGGCATTGGCGGCGGCGTAGGCGGCGAGGACCAGCACCCCAGCGGCCGCGGCCCGGCGCCGCCCCGCGACGCCGAACCAGTGGCGGGTCCAACCCACCACCGCCGCGAGCGCAGCCGCGATCACCGTCACCCGTACCCACCCCGCCACGACGTCCCGGCGCCACAACACCAGCGTCACGAACCCGAGCAGCGCGACGAGGAACGCGAGCGCCGGCGCCCAGTGCCGCCGCGCGCCCCACGCCAGCGCCACGAGGGGCACGACCCAGAAGAACGGATCGACGATGGCCACCCAGTCGGCGTAGTACCAGCGCGCGCTCCACGGCAGGAACGGGCGCAGCCCGTAGGAGCCCTGCCAGTCGAGGTACAGGTGGCTCAGCACGGTCGTGGCGACGCAGGCGGCGATCCAGCGCCAGGCCGGAGCTGCCTCGCCGCGCCGACGCGCCCACCAGGTCAGAATCGCGCCGCCGAGAGCGGTGAGCACCACGATCTCAACGGCGGCCCCGAGGAGGGAGTGCGTGATGCCGCGATGGTAGACGAGATAGGAAACGCCGGCACGCGGGGTCCAGGCGCCCGGCGTGACGAGCAGTTCGGCCCAGTCCGGGGCGTTGCCCGCGATTGCGCCCATGAGCGCGGCCGCGCGGACCGTGCGATCGGCCACCGCGCGGCCGAGCGCCGCGCCGACGAGCGCGTGGGCGATGTTGTCCATGGGTGGCTGAAACCTAGACGGTAGCGGAAGCCTGGCACCCCCCCCATCGCACCCCCGGGCCGGCGTCGTCCCGGGCCCACTGCGCCCCACGCCGGACAGCGCTTGTGACCCAGCCGGGGTTCGGTGAGTCTTCCCGGGAGACCCCATTCCCGGAGGTAGCACCGATGCGACGTCCCTATCCCCTGCTCGCGCTGGCCTTGGCCGCCTGCGGGCGAGTCGTCTACACTCGCGCCGCGGTCGTCTACGCCGAGCCGCCTAGCTACGTCTATGTCGCACCGATCGATCGCGTCGTCGTGGTCACGCGCGAGGTGCTCGTGACGCGCGGCTACGTGGTGTACCGGGAGGAGGAGGATGGCCCGAACCGCATCTTGTGGGCGCGGCGCGGCGACGATGAGGTGGTGCGAGTGTTCGCCACTCGGGATGGCGAGCGCGTGGTCGTGCGCGGGCTGACGGAGGTGCGTGACCGTGGGCACGGCAGACGCTGGGTCCGGAAGGCGCACGCCGAGGAAGTGATCACGGAGGTCGACGGGCGGATGCGCCGGGAACGCCGGGAGCACTAGCTGGCGGAGTCGCGGCGGCGTAGGTTTGGGCGCCACCCCCCACCTCCCGGCGCCTGGAGAGGGCCCCATCGGTTACGAACCCCTGCCCGACCGCCGCGTCCGCGGCGAGCGTCGTGAGCTCGATGACCGCCGCTCGGGCGTCGATCGCCGCTCGCGGGGTAACCGGCGCTGGGGGGAGGGGGCCGTGCCGGTCGCCGGCGAGCGCCGCTCGTCGGGCGAGCGACGGTCCCTGGGCGAGCGGCGTCGCGCCCCCCGACGCTCACCCACGCCGCGCCGCCTCGTGGTCGACCGCCGTGCCAAGGGAGTAGCGCAGCGCCCCTAGCCCGTCGCGCGGCACGCCCGGCACGCCGTATACTCCTCCGGTGCCCTACCTTAGGCTGATCGACCCGGTTACCCACCGCGTCACCGAGCTGCGCGAACCGCTCGCGCGCCTCGGCCGCAGCCCCGAATGCACTGTGCCCTTTGCCGGAGCGAGTGCCGGTGTGGTCTCGGCGACGCACGCCGAGCTGCGCGCGCGCGGCGGCGAGTGGTGGGTCACCGATCTGGGGAGCCGCAACGGCACCTACGTGAACGGCCGGCGTATCGCCGCCCCCGTGCCGCTCCGCGTAGGGGATGTGATCGGACTGGGCGAATCGGGGCCCCGGCTTGCCGTGGCAGCTGTGAGCGAAGGACTCGCCCCGACCCTCGCCGAGCGGCCCGGGCTCCCCGGCCGCGCCGATCTTCCGGCGCTGCCGTCCGAGCGCCCCGCGACTGGGGCGCCGCGCGCCTACGCCCTCACGCTGCTCGACAGCACCACCGGGCAACGCTACGAGGCCCTGGGCACGCGCATCCGGATCGGGCGGTCGGCCGAGTGCGAGGTCCAGCCGGCGCCCGGCGCCCAGGGGGACCCGGTCGTGTCCCGCGTGCACGCCGAGCTCACGGTCGCCCCGTCCGGATCGCTCGTGCTGGGCGATGCCGGGTCGAAGAACGGCACGTTCGTGAACGAGGAGCGCGTGACGGGGCCCGTACCGGTGCGGCTCGGCGATCGCATCATGCTGGGGCAGGGTGGGCCCGTGCTCATCGTCGAGGGGCTCGGGACGGCGCCGCAGATACCGGTGGCCCGCCCACCCGTGGCGCGGGGTCGCGACACTGTACTGAAGGTGATCAGCCACGCCATCGCGCAGGCGAAGGAGGAGCGGCGCCAAGGCAAGCGGGGCTCGACGGCGTTCCTGCAGGCGGTCGCAGCCGAGGTGGGCAAGAGCTCCGGGCGGAAGTTTCGCTGGTTTACGGCGCTCGTCCTCGCGCTGCTGCTCCTGCTCGGGGGCGCCGTGTACGGCGTGTATTGGCTCTTGTCGACGCAGGTCGAACAGACGGAGCAGGCCCAGCGCACCGCGGATGACTCCGCCCGTGCCGCGACCGCGCGGCTGGGGCGGGAGCTCGACGCCGCCCGGGCGAGCGCGGCGCCCGCGGCGCAGGTGGATAGCCTGCGCGCCCAGCTGCATTCGGCCCAGGCCCGGACCGCGGAGCTCGGCGCGGCGCTCGAGCGGGCCCAGGTCGCCCTGACGTCCCAGCTCGCCGCCGGCGAGGTGCGCCGCGTCGCTGCCCAGACCGAGGTGGAGCGCCTGCACGACGAGCTCACCGCGGCCGAGCGGCGGGCACCGTCGGCGGCATCGCTCGACAGCCTGCGCCGCGCCGTCGTCACCGCGGAGCAGCAGACCCAGAACCTCGACGCCAAGATGCGCGCGATCCGCGCCACCGATTTCGCGGCGATCGCACAGCAGTCACAGGCGGGGGTCGGGCTCATCACGGTGAGCTTCGGCCGCGAGTACTTCAACGGTACCGGCTTCGCGATCACTGCCGACGGCTACATGCTCACCAACTGGCACGTGGTGGCCGACTCCGTACACCCGCGGCCCGATACCACGTGGGTCATCATGGCCGACCAGGCCCAGGCGCACTACGCCGACGTGATCGCGACGTCACAGGAACGCGACATCGCGATCATCAAGATCCGGGGCTATCAAGGGGGACCCTACTTGACCGCGATCGACTGGCGCGGCACGAAGGCACGTCAGGGCGAGCCGGCCGCCTTGATCGGGTATCCGGCGGGCTCGGGGTTCGCCCGGCTGCGCGGCACGGTGGTGCGCACGTCGATGACGGCGGGGATCATCTCGCGGGCCACGGAGGACGTGATCCAGTTCGATGGCATCACGATCGGCGGCTCGTCGGGCAGCCCGCTGTTCAACGCCTTTGGCGAGGTCATCGCAATCCATCGAGCCGGGCTGCAGCAGTCGCCCGGGTTCGCGCTCTCCGTACCTACCCGACATGCGGTCCCGATCATGCCGGTCCCGCTCAAGCAGAAGCTGGGAATCGAGTGAAGGGGATCTAGTCCTTCGAATAGTCGATCGTGACGACGATCCCGGAGCGCTCGGCCGACGGATAGGCAACGCTCACCTGCGCCAGTGTCGAGACAGGAGCGCGAGTGGCCGCGCCTGAGCTCGTCGACGGGGCAAACAGAGCCGCTCGAGCCGCTTGGAGGCCCTGGGAGCTGACCTGCACATCAACCACTTGCGCAGTCACTTGCAGCGTGCCACGTGCTTGGGCTTCTGCGGCAGCGGGGCGGAACAACAGAGTCCCGCAGGCCAGCAGGGCCACGACCAAGCTACGGGTTACGTCAGACCGAGTGAGACCGCTCACGCTACGCTCCGATGTTCGAGATCGATTTGCCTTCCGACCCCTGGTAAGGCATGGGGCATGCCGGTGGGCTCTGCGTCGTAAGTGACGTTGTTTCAATAGCTTACGCGAGCGCGATTGGGCGTACGCGCAGCACCAAATTGTCAAGAAATGGTACAGTGAGCCAGTACTTGAGCCAACGCTCAGCCTCGGGGCTGGCCTTGCCTCGGCGCGGTCGGATCGTATAAAAAGTCGACATACGACTAGAATTACAACAGTTGGCACGGCCCTTGCCCCTGTGGCCTGGCAGCAGCGGGTGCGGTAGTAGCCCGCGACGCTGTAAACGTCGCAGCCCACGACACATAGGGAGAGGACACCACATGTACACGGCTTCCAAGGTCTCACTTAGCGCGCTGGCGCTCGTGCTCGCCGGGGTCGCCATGGCTCAGGGCCAGGGCGTGAACGGCAGCATCCAAGCCACGGCGCAGGTGCAGACGCCCATCACCGTGACCGGCACGCAGAACCTAGCGTTCGGTAACGTGTTCCCAGGCATCGCCAAGGCCGTCGCCTACAGCGACGTGACCAACGGCGGTCACTTCAGCGTCGCCGGCCAGGCCACCACGCCGGTGACCTATTCGTTCACGCTCCCCGCCAACCTGACGAGCGGCGGTAACAACCTGCCGATCGGGAGCTGGCTGGGGTATGTGAACACCCTGAACTCGACGAGCGGTGGCTCGGCGATCACGCCCTCGGGGACGCCCCTTACGGGGACCTTGAGCGGCAGCGGCGCGCTATTCTTCTTCGTCGGAGCGACGGTGACTCCCGCCCCGACGCAGGCGTCGGGTGCCTACACCGGCACGGTGACCTTGACCGTATCGTACTAAACCGGCGTTCCAAGTAAGTTTGCTGGCGACGCGCCGGCAGAGGTTCGCAAGTGCCTCTGCCGGCGCTGTGACAACGGACGGCCTCGACCATGCGACGTTACTGGCACGCGGTGGCGCTCCTGGGGCTGGCGACCTCGCCGTTGGCGGGGCAGCGCCCCATCGCGGTTACGGGAGTGCAGACGCTCGGCTTCGGCACGCTGCTGCCCGGCGTGCCGGCCACGGTGGCGCGCACCGATCCGGTGAACAGCGGTCAATTCACCATCACCGGGCCGCACAGCACCCAGGCGCAGCTCACGTTCACGCTGCCGAGCGTGATGACGGGACCCGCAGGCGCCACCCTGCCGCTCGTCTTCGGCGGCGGTGACGCTGGGTACTCGCAGACGCAGAACATCGGCAGCCAGGTGGGGTTCGATCCCACGCAACCCTTCGTCGTCACCTTCAGCCAGCAGGGGCGGGGGTCAGTGTTCCTCGGCGGGACCGCCCGCCCGGGCCCCGGCCAGCGGGCCGGCACGTACGCGGGCACCATCACCCTCAACGTCGCGACGTTTCCATGAAGCCGACCAGCCTTGTGCCTGTCCTGCTCCTCGTGGCCGCGCCACTCGGCGCGCAGGGCGTCGTCATTGCGCCGCACGCGGTGTTCATAGACGCTCGCGCGCGGAGCGGCGCGGTGCTGCTGTACAACCCCAACGCTCAGCCCGTCGAAGTGGCGATTTCGTTCTTCTACGGGTATCCGGTGACGGACTCGCTGGGACGGGTCGTCGTGCAGACAGTCGATCATCCCGACTCGACGAGTCGCTCGGCGGCGAACTGGATTCAGGCATTCCCGCGGCGGCTCACCATCCCCCCGCTCGAGCGCCAGACGATCCGACTCTTGGTCACGCCGCCCGGAGCGCTCGGCGACGGCGAGTATTGGGCGCGGCTCGCGATCTCGGCCAAGGGCGGACCGCTCCCGGTCACGGGCGCCGATACAGCCAGGGTGCGGGTCGGGCTGACGCTCGAGGTGCGCACGATCATCGGCGTGTTCTACCGCAGCGGCTCGGTGCATACTGGTGTGGCCCTTGCGGACTTGCGCACCGCCCGCGTGGGCGACTCGCTCGCCGTATGGTGTCGCCTCACCCAGCAGGGGAATGCTGCCTATATCGGCACGGCGCACGCCGTGCTCAGCGACGCGACGGGTCGGGTGGTGAGCGAGCTCAAGGCGCCGATCGGGGTCTACTACACGATGGCGCCGCGCTACGCGCTCCCCCTAGGCGCGCTGCCGCCCGGCCACTACCGCTTGCAGCTGGAGCTCTCGACCGACCGAGAGGATCTGGCCCCCGAGCTCCTGCTGTCGAGTCCGAGCGTGCGCGACTCGGTCGAGGTGCGCATTCCGTGAGCGGCCACCGGAGCGCGCGCGCGCCGCGCGGCCAGCGGGCGGAGCATCGTGCGGCCGGCCCGAGGGGCCCTGCTCGGCCGCGGGCCCGCTGCGCCCGGTTCCGCTCGATCGCCGACCGCTAGCTTCATGTCCACGGCGTACCGGGGGGCGCTAGGCGCGCTCTGGCTCGCCCTCGGGACCGGCACGGCGCGCGGCGTCGCCCAGCAGCCGGCCCCAATCACGACCACCGCTCCAGCGGATTCGGCGCGGCCGATCCTCGTGGAGCTCCGACTCGGCCACCTCGCGACCCGGACCGTTCGCGCCTACCAGGTGGGCACCGAGGTCCTGGTGCCGCTCACCCAGGTGCTGCAGCTGGCCGAGATTGGCTATCGCTTGAGTCCGGACGGCCGCCTCGAGGCGACGGTGGATCCGGGCGGACGGCAGCTCGTGATCGACGCAACCAGCGACACCATGCGGTATGGTGCGCAGCGGGTGCGCCTCGACCCGAAACTCAGGCTGTTCGAGGAGGGCGAGCTGTACGTCGGCGCCGAGCGGCTCGGGAACCTGCTCGGGTCCCCGTTCGTCGTCGATTTCACCGAGCTCACGGTGACGCTGGCCGATCCGAGCGATCTGCCCGCCGGCCGTCGCGCCTGGCGCGCCGCGGCGCGCGCGGCACTCTTGCGAGGGCCGGAGGCGTCGCACCCCGATGTCCTGCTCGGCGCGGAGCGGCCGCGCTGGGATGGCTTGGTGTTCGACTACTCCGTGCTGGCACCGAGCAGCCAGCCGCTCGCGAGCGGCGGATACGCGGGCGCGCTGGGAGCGGACGCGTTGGGCGGGTCGCTCGAGCTCGGCGCCTCGAGCGTCGGCCGGGCGGCTGACGGCATCGTCCGCATCGACGCGTCATGGACCGGCGTGTGGCGCGACCAGCGCTGGCTCAAGCAGCTCCGGCTCGGCGACGGCGTGTCCACCGGCCCCGCGCCGCGCGCGCTGCGCGGCGTGGCGCTCACGAACGCCCCGTTCATCCGACCCTCTGTCATCGGGTTGGAGCGCTACGCCGGAGCGCTGGAGGGGAGCGGGTGGTCGCTCGAGGCGTACCGGGCGGGTGAGCTCATCGGATTCGACTCGGTTGACGCGGCCGGCCGCTTCCGATTCGAGCTGCCGGTGCGCTACGGGGAGAATCCGGTGGATTTCGTCGCCTACGGTCCGCTCGGTGAGATCCGCTCCTTCAACCAGACCTTCCGCGTGCAGGGCGAGCTCCTGCCCGCCCACCGCTTCGAATACGGCCTCTCCGCCGGCTCGTGCCGGTCGTTCCAGTGCCGCGCCACCGGCAACCTCGATCTGCATTACGGCGTCACCGAGCGGTGGACCGTGGAGGGGGGCCTGGAGCAGTTTTGGCGCGACACACTCCCCGACCTCGCGCACCCCTACGCCTCGGTTGCCGGCAGCCTGTCGAACACATGGACCGTGACGGCGGATGCCGTCGGGGCGGCGCTGGCGCACGGCGGCCTGCGCTACGAGCCCTCCATCGACGTGCGGCTGAGCGCGGATTACACGCGCTACGCGGCGAGCACCGTGGCGCCGATCCTCACTCCCGCGGGTGCGCGCTCGCGGCTGATCGTGGTCGGCTTCCTGCGGCCGCTGCCCCAGGCGGGGTTCTTCTATTTTGACGGCACGCTCGACCGCATGACCAGCGTCAGCGGCCGGACCACGGTCGTGCGCCTGGAGACCTCGACCCAGGGCCAGGCGCTCCGCGCGCTGCCGTTCGTGCGCGTGGAGCAGAACGCCCCCGCCGTGGGCCCGAGCGCGACCCGCTCGTTCCTCGGCGTGAACGGCTTCGTGCTGCCCCATCCGACGCTCGGCCCTGTGCTGGGACCGCTCTGGCTGCGGACCGGGACGGAGCTCGAGCTGGACGGTCCGGTCCGCCTGGCGGCCTACTCGCTGCTCGTGGCGCGCCCGCTGGGATCCGGCCTGCGGGTCGAAACGGGCGTGAGCTGGCTCCGTGGCACGCCCGGGCCAACGCTGTCGCTGTCGCTCACGACCTACTTGTCCGGCCTGCGGTCGTACACAACGCTCACGGCACCGGTGGGCGGCGTCGCGAGCGGCAGCCAGTTCATCCAGGGGTCGCTCCTGTGGGATCGCGCCACGGGCCGACTCGCCACCGCGCCCGGCCCCTCGCTCGAGCGTTCGGGGGTGTCGGGCCGGGTGTTCCTCGACGAGAACGGCAACGGCATCCAGGATCCGGGCGAGCCGGGGCTCGCGGGCGTCCGGGTGCGGGTGGGGACGAGCACCGCTGTGTCGGACGCCAACGGCGCGTTCCGCGTGTGGGACATCGTGCCGTTCGAGCCGGTGAGTGTCCAGGTCGACTCGTCGTCCCTGCCCTCGCCGCTCACCGTGCCGGCGTTCGGGAGCGCCCTGTTGGAGCCGGGCCCGAACCGATTCCGCGGCCTGAACATCCCCGTGGTGCGCGGGGCCGTGGTCGAAGGCCGCGTGACGCGGGGCCTGGGGAAGGACCGCGCGGGCGTGGCGGGCGCGACCGTGGTGCTGACCGAGCGCAGGAGCGGCGCGCGGCGGACGATGACGACGTTCTCGGACGGAGCGTTCTACACCTTCGGCGTGAAGCCGGGCGACTACGAGCTGAGCGTCGACCCGGGCACCCTGGCGGCGCTCAGGGCGAGCGCCGAGCCGCGGCGATTCACGCTCGCCCCCACCGCCACAGGCCTGGGGGCGTCGGACCTCGAGCTCGAGCTCCGGCCGAAGCCCTAGGCGACGCGGCCCGCGGCCCGCCCCGCGACCTGCCGGATCACGTGCTCGAGCGCGGCGAAGTCGAGCGGCTTGGTGATCGTGGGGAGGCCGGACTCCTGGAGCAGCGCCGCGGTGTCAGCAGCGAAGGTGTCCCCGGTCGCAAACACCACCCGTCCCACGAGATCGCCATGCTCGCGCCGCAACCGCTCGAGGAACTCCCGTCCGCTCATGCCCGGCATCCGCACGTCGGAGATGATCACATCGAAGTCGCGCTGGTGGAGCACGCGCAACGCCTCCGCGCCGTCGGCGACGCCTTCCCCTTGGATGCCGCGGCGATTCAGGAAGCGGAGCAACGCGTTGCGGAGCGCGGTTTCGTCGTCCACCACGAGTACCGCCAGCCGGCCGCTGGCGCTCGCCGGCAGTGCCGCCGGCGGCGACGGGCGCGTCTCGGCGCGCTGGTCGCGCGGTAACAGCACACAGAAGCGGGCCCCGCTGCCGGGCTCGGACTCGACCCAGATGCGGCCGCCGTGCTCGCGGGCGATACCGTAACAGATCGAGAGGCCGAGCCCCGTCCCGACCCCCTCGGGCTTGGTGGTGAAGAAGGGGTCGAAGACCTTGGCGCGGATCGCCGGCGCGATGCCGGGGCCCGAGTCGGCGATCTCGAGCCGGGCCTCGCGCTCGTCGGCCCGGGTGCGCACGGAGATGGTGCGGGGCGGCTCGACCGTCACGAGCGCTTGCTCGGCGTTGATCAGGAGGTTCAGGACCAGCTGCTGCAGCTCGGAGCCGTTGGCCCAGATCTTGGGATCGTCGGGGTCCAAGTCGAGCGAGACGGTGATGTTCAGGGTCGTGAGATGGTAGGAGCGCAGCGCGAACGTGCGACGGACGAGATCGTTCACGTCCACCAAGGCGCGGTGCGTGCCGCCGGCGCGCGCGAATGCCAACAGGTTCGCCGTGATCCGCCCGATCCGGGTGGCCTCGTCGTACATCATCTGGAGCATCTCGCGGTGCTCGTGCTTCAAGTCGTCCAACAGGAGCGTCTGGGCGAACCCCGAAATGATGGCGGCGGGATTGTTGATCTCGTGCGCCACGCCGCTCACCAGCTGACCCATGGCCGCGAGCTTCTCGGCCTGCTGGTACTGCGACTCGCTGCGTTTCTGCTCGGTGATGTCGCGCACCAGGACCAGCATGCGGGTGATGTGGCCACCTTCGCGCACCGGCGCGCACAACAGCGCGCCAACCCCTTGGCTGCCGTCGGCGCGGAGGAGCGGGATCTCGAGGCGCTGCACCTCGCCCCGAAACGCCGCGGCGAGCGTGTCGCGGACCAGCGCGGCGGCCTCGAGCGTGACCCCGGCGAAGACCGTCTGGCTGTCTGCTCCGGGCACGGCCCCGATCGCGCGCGCCGGCTCGTTCGATTCCACAATCCGGCCCGCCGCGTCGGCGAGGACGATCGCGTCAGGCACGGCGTCCATCACGAGACGCAGGTTGCGCTCGGCGGCGGCGGTGGCGCCGAGCGACTCCATCAGCGTGCGGGTCTGGCTCGCGACCTCGTTTTCGAGCAGCGCGGTGTAGCGGCGGTCGGCGCGCAGCGAGTACACGATCCGGGCGCCGATGATGGCGAGGCCGCTGCCGATCAGCACGGCGCGCGCGGGGTCGGAGATTGACATGAGCGCCGCGGCCACGCCAACCGCCGCGATGCCCGCGAGCCCAATCACGACGGCCGTGACCCGGGCGGCGTGGCCGGAGATAGTCGGCAGACCGTCCGCCGGAGCGGCCGACCGGCTGGGGGCCACGGCCGCCGTGGCGCCGAGCAACAAGAACCCGGCGTCCCAGCCGAGGTCGAGCGCGCCGCCTGAGCGGAAGCCGCCGCGCAGCGCCAGCCCCGCGTAGATCACGTTCGAGATGCACAACACGGTCACGCTGGCGATCACCCCCCCCGTGGTCGCGAGCGGGATCGCGGTCGCGCGCACGAGCCGCACGAGGATGAGCCAGAGCACCGCGACGCCGCCGATCGACCAGGCGATACTCGTGATGTGTGCGGCGCGCGTGCCCTCCGCCGCGAACAGCGGCGTCAAGAGGAACGTGTACGCCAGCGCGCCCACCGTGAGGGTGACGAGCATCGTGTCGAGGAGCAGCTCGAGGTCCACGCGGCGCGGCTGCGCCCGCCCGAGCTTCGCTACCGCCACCAAGAAGCAGACGTAGACCCCGACAAAGCCCACGTCGGCGAGCGACGGATAGGGCGGCGTGACGCGGCGCAGGAGCTCCGCCTCGTTCCACACGAGCTGACCGCCGAGAAACGACAGACAGCCCGCCCCGATCCAGACCCAGGCGCGGCGCTGCTCGGGATCGGGGTGGCGCCGCGCCGCGAGGGCCGCGCACACCAGGGCGTAGGCGCTCGTCCAGGTCCAGGACAGATCGGCGAGGTACGCCCGCGTCCAGCGATCCGTGGGGGCGAGGAGATAGGCCAGCCCGATCGCAACGAACGAGGCGACCGCGATCGCTACCAGCAGGCGTGTGGAACGGCTGAAGGACGGCACGCTCGATCTCGGCGCAAACGTAACGGCGGACGCCAAGGGCCGCGAGGGTTGATTATGTTTCGCGGCCCAATGGACCGGCTCGGGTGGCAGGTGGCGCCGCGCGTCTCACTGACGCAGTGGGACGACTTGGTGCGCTTCGCGCGACAGGCGCGCGGCGACGGCTTGACGCGCACGGTGGTGTGCGGCATGGGCGGATCGAGTCTCGCGCCCCAGGTGCTGGCGGCGAGCTTCGCCGTTGGGAATCTGTCCGTGCTCGACACGACCGACCCGGCCGCCGTGCTCGCGGTGGCGCGCGCCCCGGACGTTGACCGGACGCTGTTCCTCGTCACGAGCAAGTCCGGCAGCACGGTCGAGACGCTCGCCTGCTACCATTATCTCGCAGCCCGCGCCCGGGCGGCGCAGTTCGTGGCCATCACCGACCCGGGCTCCCCGCTCGAAGCCTTGGCACGCGAGCGCCGCTTCCGGGCGGTATTCCACCACCCAGCCGACGTGGGCGGCCGCTACGCCGCCTTGACCGTGGTCGGGATGCTGCCGGCGGCGCTCATGGGGTTGGACGGTCGCGCCCTGCTCGAACAGGCGCTCGCCGTCGACCCGGCGGCCGCCCGCGGGCGCGGCGCGCGCCTCGCCGCGGCGGCGCTCGCCGGGCGGGATAAGCTCGTCCTGCAGCTGCCCGAGGCCGTGGCGCGACTCGCGGACTGGATCGAGCAGCTCGTCGCGGAGAGCACGGGCAAACAGGGCAAGGGAGTCGTCCCCATCGTCGACGACCCTGACCTCGCCCCGCGCGCCGACAGCGAGATCGCGAACGAGTTCGCGGGCGCGCCGCTCGCGCTGGGCGCGGAGTTCCTCGGCTGGGAATACACCACGGGGGAGCTCTCGACCCGGCTCGGAGTGAACCCGTTCGATCAACCGGACGTCGATGCAGCCAAGGCGCTGGCGCGCGCCGAGCTCCAGGAGCGGGGCGCGAAGGGCACGCCCGTCAAGACGCTCACGCTCGACACGCTCGCCCAGGCCGCGCGGTCGGGCGACTACCTAGCGCTGCTCGCGTACCTGCCTCCGAGCCCCGAGATCGCCGCGCGCCTGCAAGCGGTCCGGGCGAGCTGGGCTCGCGCCCTGGGCGTGGCGACCACGCTCGGGTTCGGGCCGCGCTACCTCCACTCGACCGGACAACTCCACAAGGGCGGTCCGAACACGGGGCTGTTCTTAGTGGTCACGGCCGACGACGCCGAGGATGCCGAGATTCCCGAGCTGGGGACGAGCTTCGCAAAGCTCAAGCACGCGCAGGCACGCGGGGATATCCGCGCGCTGCTCGAGCGCGGGCGCCGCGTGGCCCACGTCCACCTCGCGCGGCCCGAGGACGTAGCCGGGCTCGCGCGGTAGCGCGCTGGCGCGGTCTCGCGCCGCGATTGCCTCAGGGTGCGCGCGCGTGCGCGCCGCCCGAGACCCACCCGTGCCGCACCGCCGGGACCGGCGCCCCGGGGTGCACACTCTGCCAAATCTCGCGATTGAGGACCACCTCGTCCGCGCGGTCCGCGACGGCGAAATCGCTCGGCGGAATCGCCGACCGCGCGGCGTGCGGGTTGAGCTGGTCGAGCGGCCAGCGGTTGGGCAGGTGGGTGAACGGAGTCGCGTCAGGGCGCCGCGCGAACGCGCGCCACAGGGGCGTCGCGGCGGCGTCGTACTGGCTCAGGGGCGCGAGCCCGAGCACTAGGCCGATCGAGCGCACCACGGAGGCCGTGGTGTAGAAGGTGCTGTCCACCGCTCCGGTCTTCGCGTAGGGCGAGGCGACGAGCAAGACCGAGCGGTGCGCGTCCACGTGATCGGGGCCATTCTGCGCGTCGTCCTCGAGCACGAACACGGCGAGCGACGCCCAGGCCGGCGACTGCGACAGCCGCTCGACGATCTGTCCGAGCGCCAGGTCATTGTCGGCGACCATGGAGCGCGGGGTCGGCTTACCCGCCGAGCGGCCATAGGTGTGGTCGCGTGGCAGCCATAACAGCACCAGGTCGGGGAACCGGCCCTGCGCGTCCCAGCTCGCGATCGAGTCGCCGAACAGGCGGGCCCGCGTGGTGTCCGCGATCTGGAGCCGGAACGCGGGATAGCTGGGGACCGTGATGTCTGAAAGGCCCGCGAACGGCGTGTGGGTGGGCCCCCACCCGGCGGGCCCGGAGTCCGTTTCGCTGCGCTCCCCGAAGTTCACGACCCAGAGCCCCTTCTTGCGGGCCGCGTCCCACAGATACGCCCCATGGGGGTTGGCCAGGTCGTCGCCGTCGTCGACATCCCAGTGCCGCCGGTTCGAGTAGATCTGGGGCCAGGTTTTCTCGTTGTAGTCGCCGGCGAAGGCGCGATCGGTCCACTCGTGCCCGTCCGCCGACACCTCGCCGCTACAATAGAAGTTGTCGAACAACACAAAGCGGCGCGCCAGAGCATGCGCGTTGGGTGTGATGGAGTCGTTGAACAGGGCGAGGCTCGGGTCGCCATTCGCGCCGGCTACGTCGCCGAACACTTGATCGTAGGTGCGGTTCTCTCGCACGATGTAGACGACGTGGTGGACCGGCGGGCTGGGGTCCAGACGGTCCGGCGGAACACTCCGCGCCCGGGGGTTCGAGTACGGGCTCAGGGCGTACACTTGGCGCGTGTACCGTGCGAGCGCGGCGGAGTCGGGCACCGGCACGATCGCCACGGATCCGGTGATGACGTTACCGATGTAGCTGCCGTCAGGGTTGGCGTGCGACCCGCCGCCCTTGCCGTTCGCTACGAACAGCGTGCGCCCGTCGGCCGAGAGGGTGACGGCGGTCGGATACCAGCCGGCGGGAATGAACCCCGCGACGCGGAGCCCGGTCCGTGAGCGGTGCAGCACCGCGACCGCGTTCGAGCCGGCCAGGGCGACGTACATCGTGCGCCCGTCAGGGGTGATCGCGAGCGCATTCGGGTCACTGCCGGTGGGGGCGTGGGGTGCGAGCGCCAGGGTCACCTGTTCGGCCACGCTTCCGGCGCGCAGGTCGACCCGCGCTACCCCGTTCGCGCCGGCGAGCGCGACGTACAAGTCAGACCCCGAGAGTGCCAGCGCTGAGGGATGAGGGCCGACGAAGATCGTCGTCGGGTCGGCGGCTGGCGTCGTCACGTCGACGACCGACACGGTCGAATCGCCCCAATTGCTCACGTACAGGTGAGTCGAATCGGCGAGCACGGTGTAGGGCCGGTGGCCCACCGCCACCGCGCCGCGACGCGCCAGGGTGGCGGCGTCGATCAGGTACACCGAGTCGCTCAGGTTGCCGACCACCGCCACGAGGCCGCGTCGCGGGACGAGCGCGATGCCGGCGGGATAGAGGGGAGCGCTCGTATCGGCGAGCGCGACGGTGTCCGTCGTCCAGGTCATCCCGCCTTGCCAGGCGAGGCGATACACGCGGTTCGTCCCGGCGCCGCTCGCCCACACCGTGTCGCGCCAGTCACCGCCCGTGCGTAGGAGCCCGAGCCACGCCGCGTGCAGCGCGGTCCGCCACACGACCTCGCCCGTCACCGGATCGATCCGCATGAGGCCGTTCGCGCCGTAGCCGTCGTTGCTCACGAGCAGCGAGCCGTCGGAGAGCGTCACGAGGTTCAACGGCAGCGTGCCGACGCCGACGACCCGGCCGGCCGGTCGAATCCGCCAGCCCGACGGCAAGAGCGTGGTGCCATCAGGCTGTGGGCCGGGGGAGAGGCGCGTGGCGAGGAGGGCGAGGCCCGCAAGGGCCGGCAGGGCGAGGAGCGAGCGCGTGCGCATGGCCGCAATATCGCCGCTCGCGAGCGGGCCGTCATCCCCTTAGGCTTAGGCGCGTAATGACCGGGTTGATCTTCCATCTCATCCCCCACATGCACTGGGACCGCGAGTGGTACCTGCCTCGCGCCGCGTTCCAGGCTCGGCTCGTCGCCGTCATGGACGACCTGATCGAGCGGTCGACGGGCAGTCGGTGATCGTAGAGGACTACCTCCGCGCCCGACCGGAGCGCGAAGCGGAGGTGAAGGCGCTCGTCAAGACTGGCCGGCTGCAGGTCGGGCCGTGGTACGTGCTTCCCGATGAGCAGATTCCGTCGGGCGAGGGGCTCGTACGGAACCTGCTCCTCGGGGCGGCGGACGCCGAACGCTGGGGCGGCCGGCTCGACGTGCTGTACGCGCCGGATGCGTTCGGGCACCCGGCCGCCGGACCGACGCTGGCGGGCGAGTTCGGGATGCGCTTCGGCGTGGTGTGGCGCGGCCTCGGGGGCGAACTCGGGCAAGAGCGGGACCTGTACGTGTGGAAGGGATGGGACGGACAGGCCGTGCTCGTGTGGCATCTGCCGCCAGCCGGCTACGAGATCGGAAGCGGGCTCTCGACGGCGCCGGAGCGCGTGTTCACCACCTGGGCGCCGGTGCGCGCCGTGCTCGTGGCGCGCGCCGCCAGCAAGCACATTCCGGTGTTCATCGGGGCCGATCACCACGCGGGGCATCCCGAGCTCCACCGGCTGCGAGACCGCCTGGCCGAGATTGATCCCCAGAGCGCGTTCCGGGTGTCGCGGCTGGACGAGTTCTTTCAGGCCGCGGCCGAGGGTGCGAAGCCCGCGCCGCTCGAGGGCGAGCTCCGCTGGTCGTATCGCTATACCTGGACCCTGCAGGGGGTGCACGGGACTCGGGCGCCGCTCAAGCGCCGCTACGGACAGGCCGAGCTCAGCTTGACGCGGCTCGCCGAGCCGCTCGCAGCGTTGGCGCGCCGGGCAGGCGGGCGTGACCGCCGCCCCCTGCTGGAGCTCGCCTGGCGCCCACTCGTGCGCTCGCAGTTCCACGACACGCTCGCCGGGTGCGCGAGTGACCAGGTGGCCGAGGCGCTCGCCGCGCGCCTCTCGAGCGTCGAGGTGCTGGCGCGAGAGATCGTCCAGGGCTCGGTGCTCGATCTGGTTCGCCACGATCGCGCGGCGGCGCCGCTGGGCGCGGCGGCGGCTGAGTCAGTGTTGATCCTCTGGAATCCGGCGGCGCGCGCCCGGCGCGGTGTGGTGCTCGCCGACGCGACCCTGTTCCGAAGCGACGTGGTCGTGGGTCCCCCCGGTGCGCGCGTGCCGCGCCAGGGTGAGGGATACCGGCCCTTTACGCTCACCACGGCGGACGGGCACTCGCTTGCGGTCCAGGTCCTCGACCGACGGATCGGCAGCGAGCGGCTCGAGGTGCCGGGCGCGGCCCCCGACCAGGATGAAGTCGACCAGGTGCGGCTCGCGTTTCGCGCCCCGCACGTGGCGGGATTGGGGTTCGCGAAGCTGGGGATCCGCGCGGGGGCGGAGCCGCCGGGGGGCGCTCGAGCCGCCGGCGAGAGAGCGCTCGTCAAGGGGCGCGCCCTCGTGAATCATTGGATCGAGGTCGCGCTCGAGCCGACGGGAGCGCTCAGCCTGCACGATCGCCGCAGCGGGCAGCGGTTCCCCGATCTGCTGCAGGTGGAGGACGACGGTGACGCGGGTGACACGTACAGCTACTGTCCGCGCGCCGGGGGCAGAGTGGTGCGTGCGGCGGGGCCGATCACGCTGCGACGCCTCGCTGCCGGGCCGCTGGTCGCCGCGCTCGAGGCGCGCTTCGAGCTGCGGAGCCGTGCGGCCCTGCGCCTCGTCGTCATGCTCCACGCGGACGCGCCGCTGGTGCGCTGCATCTTGGAGATCGACAACCGGAGCGAGTGGCATCGGCTGCGAGCGCGCCTCCCCACCGGACTCGCCGGTGCCGTCGCCGTCGCCGGCAGCGCGTTCGGTGCGCTCGCGCGGCCACCGGTCCGGGTGCGGGCGGCGGGTTATCCGCTCGAGACCCCCGTGCGCACCGCGCCCGCACACCGCTTCGTGGCGGCGGCGAGCGGCCCGCGCGGGCTGGCGCTCCTCGCCCCGGCGTTCTTCGAGTATGAGTGGACGAGCCAGGGGGACCTGCTGCTCACGCTGCTCCGCGCCGTGGGCGAACTGTCGCGCGGCGACTTGCCGACCCGACCCGGGCACGCCGGCTGGCCAACCCCGACCCCGCTCGCCCAGTGCCCGGGCCTGAGCCGCGTGGAGCTGGCCTTGGTGCCCGTGTCCGAGGCGGAGGTGGAGCGCGGCGACGTGCTGCCCGCCCTGTGGGAGGATGCGTTCCTGCCGGTGCGCGGCTTCTGGCTGCGCGACGCGGTGGAGCCCCACCTCGCTACCGTCGATATCACACTCGAGGGATCGGGGCTCGTGCTCTCGGCGGTCAAGCCGGCGCAGCAGGGCTCCCCCCTCGTGCTGCGCTGCTACAATGCCACGGGCCGCCGCGCGGCGGGCGCGTGGCGCTTCGGCGACGGCGTGAAAAGCGCGCATCGGGTCAGGGCCGATGAGCGCGAGTCGGTCGCCCTGGTGCTCGAAGGGCGCGGCAAGGTGGTGCGCTTCGCGGCGGAGCCCCACGCAGTCGTCACCATCCTCGTCACGTGAGTGCACAAGAGCACCGCCTCGCCGTGGCGCGGAGTGGCCGCTACTTCACGCGTGGTGCCCGGGCGCCGCGGGAGGTGTGGTTCCTGTGCCACGGGTACGGACAGCTCGCCGCACGCTTCCTCGAGAAGTTCGCGGTGCTGGACGACGGGCAGCGCTATCTCGTGGCGCCCGAGGGCCTGTCGCGCTTCTATTTGAGTGAGCGTCCCGGGGAACGCCGCGTCGGCGCGAGTTGGATGACGCGCGAAGACCGCCTGGCCGAGATCGAGGACTACGTACGGTATCTCGACCGCGTGTACGATGATGTGTTTGGATCGCTCGATCGTGATCAGGTGAGCGTGCATGCTCTCGGCTTCTCGCAGGGAGCGGCGACCGTGAGTCGCTGGGCCGCGCTCGGTACCGCCCGCGTGGACCGGGTTGTGCTCTGGGGTGGGGAGCTGCCGCCCGACTTGGACCTGACGCGCCCCAACGTCGTCGATCGCCTGCGCACCGCCCGGCTGACGCTCGTGCACGGGGCGGCGGACGAGTACTTCACCCCGAAGGTGGTCTCGGGCATCACCGCCCGACTCGACGAGCACGGCATCTCCTATCGGGCCGTGCCGTTCGCCGGAGGGCACGGACTCGACGACGCCGTCCTCCGCTCGCTCGCCAGCACGTGAGGGAACGGCTGCGCTCACTCGAGGCGCGCCACGGCCTCACGACTCCCCGTTGCGTTGTCCGTCTGTTCCTCGCGCTCCTGACGATCCCCCACCGGCGACGGTGGTTACTCAAGAACTAGGCACCCGCGCCGCGAGCCGGGGGGGGAGGGAGCAGGGAAGGGGTCAGGAAGGCGAGTGCCAAGCGTGCGCGCTGGGGCGCTCCTCCGCCCGGCTCGAGCGCCTCCTGGATCGCGTCCCCAAGCAGCGTGCATGCCACGACTACGAGCACTAGGAGGAGACCCGGCGCCCCCGCCACCCAGGGCGCGTTGACCAGGGTGTCTCTCCCCGACGCGATCATGTTGCCCCACGACGGCGTAGGCGGCTGGACGCCGAGCCCCAGGAACGACAGGCCGGCCTCGAGCATAATCGCGTTGCCGAGTCCCAGGGCCGCGGCGACGATCACCGGCGTGAGCGCGTTCGGGAGAATATGGCGCACGAGCACGCGGACCCGGGGCAGTCCCAGCGCGACGGCGCTCGCGACGAACGGCCGCGCCGCGAGCGAGCGCACTTCGCCATACACCAGCCGCGCCACCGGCATCCATCCCGTGAGCCCGAGCACGACGATCACGAGCGCAGCGCTCGGCTGCCATAGCGCTGCGACGAGGAGCACCAGCACGACCCGGGGGAGCGCGAGCGCGAAGTCGGTGAGCGCGAGGAGCAGCACCTGAATGGGGCCGGGCCAGAACCCCGCGGCGCCGCCCACGGCGACGCCGAGCGCGATCGAGAGCAACACGGCCAGCGCCCCGACCGCGAGCGAGATGCGCGCCCCATACACGAGGCGCGTCCACACGTCGCGCCCGAAGCGGTCGGTACCCAGGACGTGCAATCGCCCGCCCGGGTCGCGCGCGAGCGGCGCCACAAACCGCAGCGCGACGACCTGCGGCTGCGCCGTGGGTTGACCACTCGAGACGAGCGGCGCGGCGACTGCCGCGAGCGCGACGAGGGCGAGCACCGTGGCGCCGAAGACGGCGCGACGATCGCGCAGCAGCCGTTTCACCCGTCCCCCACCCCCACCCCGTGTCCTGGCCGCAGCCGCGGGTCGACCAGGGTCACGAGGACGTCCGCGGCGAGGTTCCCCAGGACCACGAGCACCGCGCTCACGACGGTAGCCGCCATCACGACCGGATAGTCGCGCGCCTGCACCGCCTCGACGAGGCGGCGCCCGACTCCGGGCCATGCGAACACGACTTCCACGAACACCGTGCCCGAGAACACCGCCGGCAGCGACAAGCCCAGGAGGGTCAGCACTGGGGTGAGGGCGTTCCGAGCCACGTGGCGCCGCGCGATCCGGGTCGGGGACAGGCCCTTCGCCGCGGCCGTCCGTACGAACGGCGCATGCCGGATATCGCGCATCGCGCCGCGCACGAAGCGCGCGGTGCCCCCGATGCCGATCAGCGTCAGGGTGGCGAGCGGGAGGGCCAGGTGGCGGACCCGGTCGGCCAGGCGCGCCCCGCCCGACAGCACGTCCGCGTCGAGCCCGGCCGCGCCGAACGCAGGGAGGGCCCGCGCCCAATGGCTGAACACCATGATCAGCGCGAGGCCCAGCCAGTAGCCGGGGAGCGCGAACAACGTCACGGTGACGACGGAGAGTGCGGTGTCCGTGCGCCGGCCGGCGCTCGCCTGGACGGCCCCAACCAGGACGCCCAGGGCGTAGCTCAGGACCAACGACAACCCGGCGAGTTCCAGGGTCGCTGGCACGGCATCCGCGAGCAGCGCGCGCACCGGGCGGCCGGTCGCAATGCTCCGTCCCCATTCGCCGCGCGCGAACTGGCCCAGCCAGGTGCCGAACTGCGCCGCGAGCGGACGGTCAAGGCCGAGCACGTGGCGCTGGGCCGCTACTTGGTCCTGAGTGGCCGCTGGCCCGAGTAGGTGCTCCACCGGATCGCCCGGCGCGAACCGCAGCAAAAGGAACGTGAGGGTCACGACCCCGCCGACGACGGCGGCCCCGGCCAGGGCGCGGCGCGCGAGTCCGAGGAACATGAGCGGAATCTCGCGCGGCCACCGGCGTGCCGCTAGAATCCGGGCGTGCGGCGAGCGGTGCGGTGGCTCGGGACCACGGGGATGGTCGCCCTGGCGTGCGGCGGCGGGGGCGCCCGCCGCGGTCGCACCGTGGTGTTCGCCTCGGGCGCGGATCTCCAGAGCGTGAACCCGCTCCTCACCGTGCACCCGCTCGCGAAACAGGTGGAGCGCTACGTCCTGCTCACCACGCTCGTGCGCTACGATTCGGCGCTCGTGCCACGGCCCTACCTGGCGCGCAAGTGGACCTGGTCCGCGGACCAGAAGACGCTCGTGTTTCGGCTCGAACCCGGGGTGCGCTGGCACGATGGCGTGCCGACGACGGCGCGCGATGTGGTGTGGACCCTCTCCGCGGCGCGGGACCTGGCGACGGGGTACCCACGGCTGAACGACTTCGCCGACGTGGCGTTCGTGAATGATCCCGACGACTCGACCGTCGTTGTGCGCTTCAGCCGGGTGCAGCGCGCAATGCCCGACGTGCTGACCGACCTCGCCATCCTCCCCGCCCACTTGCTCGACTCGGTGCCCCGCGCCGAGCTGCGCCGCGCGGCGTGGAACCAGCACCCGGTGGGAAACGGGCCGTTTCGCTTCGTCGCGCACGAGCCGAATCGGCGCTGGGTGTTCGCGGCCGACTCGGCCTTCCCGGCCGCGCTCGGGGGCGCGCCAGCGCTCGCGCGCTTCATCGTGGCGGTCGTGGACGAACCCACCACCAAGCTCGCCGCCCTCACCGCAGGCGAGGTCGACGTCGCCGGGATCCAACCCGCCCACGTGGCCTTCGTGCGCAAGAATCCCGCGCTCACCGTGCTCGACTATCCGCTGATCTTCCCGTACGGCATCGTGTGCAACACGCGCCGAGCGCCGTTTGACGACTGGCGCGTGCGCCTCGCCGTCGCGCTGGCGCTCGATCGCCGCGCCATCGTGGACGGGTATCTGTACGGATTCGGCGCGGTCGCCGACGGCCCGGTGCCACCGGGGGTGCCGGGTTGGGTAGGGGGGCGGGCCGTCCCCAGCGATCCCGATTCGGCGCGGCAGGTGCTCGGCGGCCGGCGCATCGCGTTCGAGCTGCTCACGGTCGGCAGCGGCGAGGCGGCACTCGAGCAGATGATCCAGGCCCAACTGGCTGCCGTGGGCTTCGATGTCATCATCCGGCAGGTCGAGCTCACGGCCTTCCTCGAGCGCGTGAGCCCCGCGCGCCGCGATTTCCAGGCGGCGGTGCTCGGCACGGCGGGCGACCCCGGTCTCGGCTACGTCGCGAACCTCGCGGCCCTGGCTGGGATGCGCGCGCCAGCCGATCCGGCTCAGGCGCAGCGGCTGTTCCGCGACTCGCTCCCGGTCGTGTTCCTGTACTACGCCCGCGGCGTCCAGGGGCTGAGCCGTCGGGTCCAGGGCGTGCGCATGGACCTGCGCGGCGAGCTGCCGACCATCAGCGCGTGGCACACGGCGCCGTGAGCCGGCGCCAGCTGCCCACGGAGTTCCGTCGGCACGCGAGGGGGGGGTGGTGGTGAGCGCTGCGATCGCGCTCTCGGCCCAGGTCGCCGTGAAGCTCGGCGGCGCGCGGATCCGGCTCGTCTCGGAGGACCTGGGCGAGGAGATCGAATGCGCCGATTCGCGCGGGCTCGTGCTCGATGGCCGGCTCGACCTCCACAAGGCGGCGCTGCGTATGTTCCCGGTCCAGAGCGCCTGCACGCTCACGACGCGCTCGGATGCGCCCGTGGGGTCGGGGCTCGGTAGCTCGGGGGCGATGGACGTCGCGCTGGTCGCGGCGCTCACGCTGGCGCGCGCCGAGCGCCCGTCACCACGCGAGATCGCCGAGTTGGCGTGGTATCTCGAAACCGTCGAAGCGCGGATCCCCGGCGGCAAACAGGATCAGTTCGCCGCGGCGCTCGGCGGCTTCCAGCGGCTTACGTTCCGCGACCCCGATGTCGGCGTCGAGCCGATCACCCTCGATCCGGTGTTTGCCGCGGCGCTGGAGCGTCGCACGCTGCTGTGCTACACGGGTCGCTCGCGGGTCTCGGGTGCGATGATCGCGCGGGTCATGGCCGCCTACGAGCGCGGCGATCCGACGGTGACCGCCGCGCTGCGGGCGCTGAAGGAAGCGGCGGCGACGATGGCCGAGGCACTGCGCGGCGGGGACCTGGGGCGCGTCGCGACGCTGCTCTCGGAGAACTGGCGGCACCAACAGGCGCTCGATCCTGGCATGCGCACGCCGGAGATGGCCCAGCTCGAGCAGGGGATGCGTGCCGCCGGCGCGCTCGGCGGCAAGGCAGCTGGCGCTGGGGCGGGAGGCGCCATGTTCTTCGTTACCGGGGACAACCCCGCACCGGCGATTGCCGCGGCGCGCGCCGCGGGTGCGACGCTGCTGCCCGTGCGGTGGGCGTTTGAGGGGGTGCGGGCGTGGTGACGGCGGACGAGCTAGCGGCCCGGCGCGGCGAGATCGCACGCTCGAGCGATCTCCGGGCGCTCAGCGCGCACCTGCGCGAGCGGGCGGCCCCCCTGCTCGGGCGGCTGCCGAGCGTCCCGCGCGCCAAGGCGCTGCTGTCGGTCGACGGCGGCGTCTGCCCCGACGACGGCACGGGGCTCGTCTTCGACCCATGGAGCCCGAGCGCGCACCGCTGCCCGCGCTGCGGCAAGGTGTACGGCGGCGAGCGCCACGACCGACACTGGGCGCGCTACCAACACCTGTGGCTCGCTGAGCGCGCCGCGCACCTGGCGACGCTCGCCGCCCTGGAGGACGACCGGGCGGCGGCGGCGCGGGCGGCGGAGATTCTCGGCGCCTACGCCTCGTGCTACTGGCAGTTCCCGAACCGGGACAACGTGCTCGGCCCGAGCCGGCTGTTCTTCTCGACCTACTTGGAGTCCATCTGGATCTGCAACTATCTCGCGGCGGCGACACTGCTGCGCGCTGCGGACCAGCTCGACCCGGCGACCGCGAAAGGCGTCAACCAGGTGGCCGACGAGGCCGCGAACCTGATCGGTGAGTTCGACGAGGGGTTCTCGAACCGACAGACGTGGAATAACGCAGCCCTCACGGCGATCGCCACCTGGTTCGAAGACGAGGAGCTCGCCCAGCAGTCGATCCACGGCCCGAGCGGCCTGCGCGCCCACTTGCTGCGCGGCTTCGGCCGCGACGGCATGTGGTACGAAGGGGAGAACTATCACCTGTTCGCATTGCGTGGGTTCATGACCGGCGCGGCCTGGGCCCGGCAGGCGGGCGCAGACCTGTATGCCGCGCCCGAACTCGCGGCGCGCATCCGGACGGCGCTCCTCGCGCCGACCCACACCGTGCTGCCGGACTTCACCTTCCCGGCGCGCAAGGACTCACCGCGGGGCGTCTCGCTCGCCGAGCCGGCGTATGTCGAGTTGTGGGAGCTCGGGCACGCGGCACTGGGCGGGGCGGGCACGGCGGAGCTCGACGTCTGGCTGCGGGCGCTGTACGCGGCGCCGCCACCGCCCGCGCGGCTCTCCGAGTCGTACCTGCACGACGCGCCGATCGACCCGGCCGCCGCGCCGGCGCGCTCCCCCGCGCGCGCGCGGCTGTCCTGGTGGGCGCTCCTGGGAATGGGGGGCGAGCTGCCGGGGGACGCGGCGGCCTGGTCACCGGGGAGTGTACTACTTGAATCGCAGGGGCTGGCGGTGCTGCGCTCCGGCGAGCGCTACGTGAGTCTCGAGTGCGGACCGTCCGGCGGCGGGCATGGACATCCGGACCGGCTCGCGCTCACGTTCTACGCCGACGGTGTGCCCTGGCTCGCCGATCCCGGGACGGGGAGCTACGTGTCCCGGGACCTTGCGTGGTACCGCTCAACCCTGGCGCACAACGCCCCGCGCCTGGACGGCGCGTCGCAGCCCGTGGGAGACGCGGTGTGCGAGGCGTTCGACGCGCCAGGCGAGTGGACGTGGGCACGGGGGCGCTACGGCGAGCTCACGCGTGCGGTGGTGGCCGGTCCGGCGTACGTGCTCGACGTGCTCGAGCTCGCGAGCCGCGGCGAGCACGCGCTCGAGCTCGCCTGGCACTTTGCGGGGGCGGGCGACCGGGGACCGGACGGGGGGCGCTGGAGCTCCGCCGCGCTCGAGGACGCGTTTGTGTCGCGCGTCGAGCGCTTCGTGCCGGAAGGCCCGGGGCCGCACCGGCTCGAGCTGACCAACGGCGTCCGCACGCTCAAGGCGTTCCTCTCGTTCGAGGGTGAGCTCCTGCGCGCCGAAGGGCCGGGGAGGGCGGGTACGGGGAAACGGGAGACGTTCTATGTGGCGCGCGCCAGCGGCCGGGCCGCCCGGTTCGTGACCGTGCTCGAGCCCGTGGGTGATCGGGGGACCGTGCGCGCGGTGCGCGCCCACGGCAGCGTCATCGAGATCGAGACCGCCCTTGGCACCGACCGGCATACCGCCACCCCAGCCGGCTGGGAGATCGTCCCGGCGGGCGGCGCCCGCGTGCGGCTTGCCGGTGGACGCACGCCCGAGCCGCCGTTCACGCCGCTGATCGAGCTCGACGCACCGACGCCCGCGCTCGCCGCAGCGCTGCGCGTGAGCGCGCCGCCGCCGCTCGACGGCTCGCTCGACGGCTTCGACACGAGCGAGCCGCTGCGACTCGAGCTCGAGGACCAATACCGCCGAAGTGAGGAGCCGTACGCCGGCCCCGAGGAGTTCTCGGGCGTCGCCTACGCCGGCTGGGACGACGAGGCCCTCTACCTCGCCGTCGAGGTCACGAAACCGGATCTCTGCTTGCGGCCAGCCGACGCCCCGCCGCTCGCACTCGACAACGAGCCCGACGACATTCATTCGGATGGTCTGCAGCTGTATCTGTCCGACCCGCAGGGCAGTGCCGGTGCCGGGTTCCTGGTGGTGCCCGAGGTTCGTGGCTGGGGACTGCGCGTGCGCGGAGCGGGCGAGGCACCAGGCGCCCCGGCCGCGGTGCGGGGCGCCTGGAGCCGGCTCGAACGCGGCTACCGCGTGACGCTCGCCATCGCGTGGCCGGAATGGCAGCGCGCCCACGTCGGGGGCCACGTGCGCTTCGATCTGCTCGTGAACGAGATGCTCCCGGGGCGGCTGCGGCGCGCCGGCCAGCTGGTGTGGAGCGGGCGCGACGGGTGGGTGTGGCTGCGAGGGGATCGCCAGCCTCCTGAGCACCTCGGGGTCCTGGAGCTCGTGGGATGATCGTGACCGTGTTGCACGAGCCCCAGGAGCTCATGAACATCGCCCACGTGGTGCGGGCGCTCAAGAATTTCGGGTTCCGCGACCTCCGGCTCGTGGCCCCCGCAGCCTACGACGCGTATCGCATCGAGGGAATCGCGCATCAAAGCCAGGATGTGCTGGCCCGGGTCGCGCGCTGCGAGCGGCTCGAGGATGCGCTCGCCGACTGCGTGCACGTCGTGGGGTTCACGGCGCGGGGCCGCGCGGCGAAGCGCAACGTGCAGCGGCCCCGGGCCGCGGCCCGGGAGATCCTCGCGCGGGCCGAGGCGGGTACCGTCGCGCTCCTGTTCGGGCGCGAGGATAAGGGGCTCCCGAATGAGGCGCTCGATTTGTGTCACCGCGTCGTAACGATTCCGACGAACCCGGCGTACCCGTCGCTTAACCTCGCGCACGCGGTCGTGCTGATGCTCTACGAGCTGGCGCTCGCGGCGGGCGATGAGGACCGGCCGTTCAAGGCGCCGCGCCGCCCGGGGGCGCCCGCTCCGGTGGCGGAGCTGGAGCGGTTGTTCGGGGACGTCGAAGCGGCGCTCGGCGCGATCGAGTTCTTCAAGACGCGCCGGGCGGAGGGTGTGATGCGGACCGCGCGCGAGATCATCCACCGCACGCCGCTCGATGAGCGGGAGGCGAAGCTGTTGCGCGCGATGGCTATCGAGGTGGTGAAATACGGTGAGCGACTGGCGCGTACCCGGATTCACGTCGACCGCTAGCAAGCGGCCCGAGGCGCTGTTTGGCGCCGGGGTCGAGGGCGCTGCGGGCCTGCCGACGCGCGTGGCGCGGGCGGCCGGGTGTCGCGTGTGGGACGCGGCGGGCCGCGAGTACGTGGACTACATCATGGGGCTTGGCGCCGTGGCGCTCGGCTACGCTCACCCCGAGGTGAACCGCGCCGCGGGCGCAGCCATCGCGGCGGGCATCGCGGGGCCGCTGCCCCCGGTTCTGGAAGAGGAGCTGGCCGAAGCGCTCGCGATCCGCATCCCGTGGCTCGAGCGGGTGCGGTTCTTCAAGACCGGAGCCGAGGCGGTCGCCGCGGCGGTGCGGCTCGCCCGCGTCGCCACGGGACGGGAGCGCGTGCTCGGGTGCGGGTATCATGGCTGGCTCGACTGGTGTCAGGGCGGCGAGGGTGTACCCGCGGCCATCCGCGCGCTGTACGGCGAGATTCCCTTCAACGATGTGGACGCGACCCGCCGCCTGATCCGCGAGGCGGGGGATCGACTGGCGGTAGTCGTGATCGAGCCGGTCGTGGTGGTCGAGCCCGCGCGCGAGTGGCTCGAAGCGGTTCGGAGCGAGACGGAGCGGGTGGGCGCGGTGCTCGTGTTCGACGAGATCAAGACCGCGTTTCGCCTGGCCCTGGGCGGAGCGGCAGAGCGCTACGGCATCCGCCCCGATCTCGCGGTGTTGGGCAAGGCCATCGCGAACGGATTCCCGCTCGCGGTCGTGGGTGGACGGGCGGACCTGATGGCGGGCGTGGCTCGGACCTGGATCTCTTCCACCCTCGCGACTGAGAGTGTGGCACTCGCCGCGGCGCGAGCGACGCTGGACGTATTCGCGCATGAGGACGTGTGCGGCCATCTGCACCGGATGGGCACCCGGTTCCTACATGGGCTCCATCGCCTTCACCGTAAGCACGCGGATCTCGTGACCGGCGTCGGTGGCATCGCGGAAATGTGTTTTCTGCATTTCGCGAGCGAGAATGTCTCGCAGGAAGTGGCACGCGGGTGCGCGGCGCGCGGTCTACTGTTCAAGCGGACCGCGTACAATTTCGTGTCCATGGCGCACGACGAGGAGACGATCGACGGGACGCTGGACCTGCTGGGGGCGGTGCTCGGGGCGATCGCGTAGGCTCCCGCGGTGACCGCGAGCCGCCGAACCCGCTGGGGAGTAATGCCGCCGCTGGCCTTCTGCGCTAGAATTCCAGCCATGGCGCCCCTGGGATCCGTTTCGTGACCCTGCAGCGCAAGCTGCTGCTCGGCTTCTCGCTCATGGTCCTGCCCGCCTTGCTCGTGGGCGTGGAGGCGATCCGCACGAACGCGCTGGAGCGCGCGACGCTCGAAGAGCTGGGACAACGCCTGTCCCTGTCACGCACCTATGCCGAGGTCGAAGACGCCATGTTCAACCAGACCCAAGTGGTCTGGCGCTACCTGAGCGGCGATCCCGCGGCCAAGCAAGAGTTCCCGCTCACCGAGCAGGTGGTGGATTTCTGGCTCGATCGCTGGACGGCTGGGCTGCCTCCCGATGAAAGCAAGCTGGCGACCGGAGTCCGCAACATTGAAACCGAGCTTCGTGCCGTCGCGAGCCGCGTGTTCCAGCTCTACGACTCGGGCCGGCGCGAGGCGGCGTACCTCACCGCGCGGCGCGAGCTCGTGGAGCGGCTGCAGCCGGCGTTGGCGGGGGTGAACCGGGAGATCTATCGTCAGGCTCGGCAGTCCAGCGTGCAGCACGCCCTGGCCCAGGTCGCGGGGACCGTCGAAGCGGAGCGACGGGTCCTGTGGGTCATCATCGGTCTCGCGCTGGTCGCGGGCCTCGTTGCGTCCGGGCTCATCGCCCGAAGCCTGGCGCGCCCCATGAACGAGCTGCGCCAGGCGATGGCGGTCGTCGGCGCTGGGAACTTAGACCACGCGATCGAGCCGCGCTCGCGGGACGAAATCGGCGAGCTGGCACGCGCCTTCGCCCACATGACGGAGCAGCTGCGCCAGTCGCGCGCCCAGCTCGTGCAGTCCGAACGGCTGGCGTCCATCGGGCAGATGGCGGCGGCCGTGGCCCACGGCCTGCGCAATCCGCTCGCGAGCCTGCGCGCGGCGGCCCAGCTGGCGCGCCATCGGGTCGAGTCCCCCGCCGCCCGCGATCAGCTCAATGCGATCGTGGAGCAGGTGGATCGCCTCGACCTCCGCATCACGCACCTGTTGGCGTTCTCCCGACCGGCGCCCTTGCACCCGCTGAAAGAGAGCGTGCGGGTCCTGGTCGAAGGCACCCTCGCCGGCGTGTCCGCGCTGTTGCGCGAGCGCCGCGTCGAGCTTGCGCTGGACCTCCCGGCGACACTCCCGGACGTGCGCGTGGACCCGATGCGCCTGGAACAGACGCTCACCGAGATCGTGTCCAACGCGCTCGACGCTATGCCCGACGGCGGCGCGCTCACCATCGCTGCGCGGCTTGAGCGCGGCGACACCGGGCGCGACGGCGTCACGCTCGAGGTCACCGACTCGGGGCGCGGCATTCCCGCCGAAGTGTTGCCCAAGGTGTGCGAGCCGTTCTTCACCACGCGACCGGAAGGCACGGGGCTGGGGCTCGCGATTGCCCGCCGCTACGTTGAGGAGACCGGTGGCCGCCTCGCGATCGCGAGCGTGCTGGGGCGCGGCACGACGGTACGCATCTGGCTCCCGGTGGCGGGTGGCGACGGTGCGCCCGCTGCATCCGCTCCCGCCCCGCCGGCCGCGCCGCTCGCTACGCCTGCATGAGCGGCTCCACCGTCCTGATCGTCGATGACGAGCAAACCCTCGCACGGTCCGCCAAGGCGTTCCTCACCGACCATGGTTATGAAGCCGAGGTGGCGAGCTCCGGCGAGCAGGCGCTCGGCTTGCTCGAGCGCTTGCAGCCCGACGTCGTGTTCTTGGACGTCCAGCTGCCGGGCATGAGTGGGATCGACGTCCTGAAGCGGATCCGCGAGTTCGATCCCGTGCTCCCCGTCATCATGCTGACGGCGTACGGCTCGATCGAGGGTGCGGTGGCGGCGGTGAAGCTCGGCGCCTTCGACTACGTGAAGAAGCCGGTCGACCTGGAAGAACTGAAGCTGCTCGCCGATCGCGCGCGCGAGCACAGGCTGCTGAAACAGGAGCTCTCCTATTACCGGCGTCGCGCGGTCGGCGATGTCGGATTCGGGACGATGGTCGGCACGTCTCCCGCCGTGCGCGCCGTGCTCGAGCGGGCGCGCCAGATCGCCGCCTTGGACGACACGCCACCGGTGCTCTTGACCGGCGAGACGGGCACCGGCAAGGGTCTCCTCGCCCACGCGATCCACACGTCCGGTCCGCGCGCCCCGAAGCCGTTCATCGAAGTCAACTGCACGGCCTTGCCGGCGACCCTCATGGAGGCCGAGCTGTTCGGATACGAACGCGGAGCATTCACCGACGCCAAGGAGTCGAAACCCGGGTTGGTGGAGGCGGCCGAAGGCGGATTCCTGTTCCTCGACGAGATCGGCGACATCGACCTCTCGGTGCAGGGCAAGCTGCTGCGGGCGATCGAAGAGCGGACCGTGCGACGGGTCGGGAGCGTGCGCGAGCGCAAGGTCGACGTCCGCATCATCGCCGCGACGAACCGCGACTTGGAGCGCGAGGTGGGCCGCGAACGCTTCCGGAAGGATCTCTATTTCCGCCTCGCGGTCATCGTCCTGACGGTGCCACCGCTGCGCCAGCGGGGAGAGGACGTGCTGCTCTTGACCGAGCACTTCCTGCGGCTCCTGAACGCCAAATACGCGAAGGCCGTGCGCGAGATCAGCGCCCCGGCACGCGAGCTCCTGCTCGCCTACCCCTGGCCCGGCAACGTCCGCGAGCTGAGCCACGTGATCGAGCGGGCCGTGTTGTGGAGCCACGGTCCCATGCTCGACGTGGAGCACCTCTCGCTCACGAGTCCCGACCATGGCACGCTGTCCACCCCGAGCCACGACGCGGCGGAACCCAAGGCGGCGACCGGCGCACCGGCGTTGCCGCCCCCGGGTGTTGATCTCGCTCATTGGGAGAAGGCCATGATCGAGCGCGCGATGCGGGAAGCGGGCGGCAATCAGACACAAGCCGCGCGGCGGCTCGGCATCTCGCGCGACACCCTGCGCTATCGGCTGAAGAAGTTCG